>Ga0208666_1000193_pt1 | contig 30143 bp, 35 predicted proteins | sample 5B_taG_FD_184078 | JGI IMG/M metagenome (GOLD analysis project Ga0208666, IMG submission 184078) | Marine viral communities from the Subarctic Pacific Ocean - 5B_ETSP_OMZ_AT15132_CsCl metaG (SPAdes) (version 2) | ecosystem: Environmental > Aquatic > Marine > Oceanic | place: Pacific Ocean...
CCGACACGGGCAGCGAGTCGCCTTTGTCCGCACCGGCAACCCTTTCGTGGACAATGCCCGAAACGGCCCGCGGCTTTCGAGCTGCGATTGCGCTGCGCGTTCCGACTGGACCCGACGGCACGGTCGGTCGCGTGCTCTACCGGTCGCGTAACTATTCCGACGACTACGTGTACCAGGCCGACAATCGGCTTTTCGAAGTCGGCCGGATTTACAACAACGCCGACGACTTGTACTTCGACGCCGTGCGCACGTCTTCGCTCATTGTGCCCGCACCGACGGTACCGACTGTCGGGCTGCCGGCACCGCGAGCTCGGTTCTCGGCTTTCTGGGCTGGCGTGTTGTGGCTCGACGGCGGGCTCGAAGACGCCGATACTTTGTATTACAGTCGACCAGGTCGTATCGAAGAGTTTGCCGCCGATGGCTTCTTGCGCCTCGGCGGGCAAACGGCTGGTGGGATTACTGCGATTTTCCCGCATTACGCGGCGCTCGTCGTGTTCCGCGAAAACGCCGTCGACGTCGTCACGGGCAACGCTGCCGAAGGCTTCCAGAGTTCGACGATTGCGACCGGCGTGACGTGCCGAGCTCCGCATAGCGTGACGGCTGTACCCGGTCTCGGGCTCGTCTTTCTCGCGCTCGACGGCGTGTATGCAATCGTCGGCGGTTTGCAGGGCGGCGCAACCTTCGACGTCGTCAAGCTCACGGCCGCGCAACGCGAGCTGATCGACAGAATCACACCGGACCTTCACCCGAAAGCCGTCGGTGTCTTCAGCCCGAAGAGCCGAGAGTACCACGTGTACGCACCTGCCGACGGGCAAGACCGGCCCTCTTTAGGGCTCGTGCTACATGTCGACTTGCTCGAAACAAGCCTCAGCCCATGGTCAACCCGTACCGGCTTTCCGGTCGGCGCGATCGCAACCATGTACGACGGTACGGTCGTCTTTGGGCATCACACCGGAGTCGAAGCCGGTGCCGGTAGCGAGGCGGGCGTATTCCTGATTACGCAACGTCGCGCCATGGGCGGAACGGTCGGCGGCGACAACGCTTTCACGTACGGCGCCCCGCCGACAAGCGTGTACCGTTCCACGTGGAACGACTTCAGCGACGCGCAGCAAAACAAACAGATTTTGTACGTCACCGTATGGGTACTGACGACCGGTCAACCGACGGTCACAGTCAAGCACTTGAAGGACTTCTCGCTGCAAGCGGTTGAAGAGCGCTCGTACTTGGCGCAACCGCCCGACGCTGCGAACTTGCCGACCTTCGACACCGCAACGCTCGGCACGCCGACCGCCTATCGCAGGGCGCGACTCGTCCCGCTTCGCGTGTCGGTTGCACAGATGTCGTGTTCGTGGTTCGCTTTCGAGATGTCGACAACTGACGACCTTGTGCTTGTCGGCTACGAGGTTGAGTACCAGTTCGGCAAGACACGCGTCATCGCGGGCAAGAGGGCATAATGAAACACTGGACACAACGCGAGACGAGGACGGGCGGTAGCGTCACACCCGACAGTATCCAACGCGAGATGACGAGCTCGCAGTCGAGTATCACCGCGCTTGACCGCTCGCAGCTTCCCGCGGCTTGCATCGACGCAACGCGCTTGAAGGACTACGCGCTACACCGCGTGTATCAAGAAATCCCATGGGGTACGCAAGGGCAACAGACCGTCGTCACCGACACCTCTGCGCCGCTCAACAACTTCAGCGCCATTACATACCAGCTCTACAATGGAGGTTGGACGACCGTCGCGACGACTACGTTGACGGCCTTCAAGGGCGGTAGCCTTATGGCTGAATGGAGCGGCAACGCGTACGTATACCCGGCTTCGACCGGGCCAGCGCTCGCTAACGTCGAATACGTGCCGCGATATGTCCGGCTGCGATTGCTTGTCGCCGGCCGTGTGTTTGTCGAGTGTCTCGGGCCGGCTTCGCACGAAGCGTTCCGCGTCTTCGGCACCGGCATTTTCGAGCAAGGCGACCTGCCGGTCGAAGCACAGATTCGATTGACCGACGCGACCTATGACGACATCTTGCGAGAAGTCACAACCAACGACCCTATCTGCCAAGCGCACGTGTATAGCATGCGGTTCTTGGGTATTGGAAGGTGGCGCTAATGTCTCGAATCAACCGCGCACGGATTGTCGACGGTGACGATACCAGCGCCGCAAGCCTCAACGACCGTTTCGATGACTTCTCGCAAGCAAACGCCGTCGACCAGTTCAACCTGAGAGACGCCGCGGTAGACCTTCCTCAGCTCGGGACGGGCTTTCAAGCGCCGTTTATGCAGTCCGATAACCTCGGAAAGTCTGACCTCTTGCACGCGGCGCCTGTGTCTTTCAGCGCGCAAGGCTCGACGCCGTACAGTACGCCGCACGTGCTGCAAGACGGGTCGGCCAACGTCACGATCGCGACGTATACGGGCGGGTTGACCGTCACGCCGAGCGACGTGTTCCGCATCTACTGGTCGCTGTCAGTGCGAGCTGACATTCAGAACACGCCCTACCGGCAAGGAATGCAGTTCAACACGATTGCCGGCACGGGCGGCGGCGGTAACTTCGACGTATCGACGAGTGCGGGTTGTTTCGTCGCGTGGCTGCAATGGGACATCACCGACGCGGGTTTAACGCACTGGACAGAGGTACCCGGTCAAGGCGACTTCAAGACGGCTATCGGCTCGTATCACGGTAATGCCTTGTTGAACTGTCAGGCGACGACCGTGATACCGCTCTGGTCCGTCTATATGCGAAACGTCAACAACGGCGACTCGTCAAGCGGCACGACCGAAGAGGCTACCGCGGCCGGATGGCGCGGCGTCTCGGGCGCTTGGCACTATGTGCCCGGCAGTAATGTGACGGTCTACGGGCTGCGCATTGTGGCGCTCGGCGTCATGCACCCGCGTCGCGCCAGTGCGGGCACGTCGAACGCGCTCGTGCTCGACGTTGCACCGGCTTCGAACGTCGACCTCGAATACACGGGCGGTCGCCTTGTGACCTTCGTCAACCGGGTGAAATAATGGCCTACGTCAAGCCCAACACCTTCTCGGACGGCACGACGCTCCTTGCAGCGGAAGTGCAAGGCAACGTCGACGCCTTGCGCATCTATTTGCACGAAGGCATTGTGCAGGCGGACTTGTTGAACTCGCAATGGGTCGACACTCGGCACGTGCAACCGCCAAGATTCGACCCGTTGACAGGGCTTCAGCACGGCGTCACGGGTCAGCAGGGCGGGCAATGGTCGGGCGCTTTTGTCAATCTGCAGTTTTCGACGTCCTACGTGACCGGCAACGGCTTCGGGTCGTCTGCCGGAGACTGGCGCCGTTTGCCAAACACGACCTTCGACATTGACGTACGCCGCAACGCGAAAATTCTCATGCACTGGTCGGTCGAGATGGAAGGCGGGCCGGATGACGTACCCGCCGTTTCAGGCCGTACGCCGGCGATTGCCGACCGATATTCGTATGTTTGTCCGTACGTCGGCACGATGGACCTTGCCGGCCGCAACAACTTCGACCCGCAAGAAATCAAGAACAACGCGAACGGCTTTCGCAGTAGTCCGCCGTACGGGCCAGATCGGCCGTATTCAGCGTGCAACGGCTACGGGCGGCGTACGGGTGTGAAGGCTCGCACGCTCACTGCAGGCGCCGACGTGACGCCGATCGGGCTGTGCACCTGGTCGCAGATTGACCGCTCGGCCGTCATCAACTGGTCCATCGCACTTGAAGTCTGGTATCTATAGGGGGTTGCATGGCACTCGGAACCGCAGCGCTAATCATGGGCGGTCTGTCGACCGCGGCAAACATCGGCACCGGCATCGGCACGGCAGTCGGCGCACGCAAGGAGAAGGAACGGCTCGAAGACGAGCTCGCCCGTATCCGTCGCAACCGTGGGCTTTCGGCGTCGCAGCGTGCAAGGCTCGAAGCTGCCGGGCAATCCGCGCAGATCGGAGTCGAACGCGCAACGCAAGCGTCGCAGGCCGAACAGCTCGCAGCGCAAGCGGCAACGGGCGGCAGCGTTTCGGGCCGTGACATCTTCTTGCGAGAGCAAGCAACGCAACAAGCGCGACAGGGTGCCGCAATCGCAAGCGGGCAACAAGTGCTCGAAGCCGACCTCGCAGCACGTGCCGAGCAAGCTAACCAGATGGCACAGATTCGAGCCGGCATCGGTGCGGCCGAGCAACAACGCGTCGCCGGCATTACGCAAGCTCTGACGGGCGGTCTTGCGGGTGGCGCAGCGCTTGCGGGCGAAGCCGTGCGACAAGAAGACATCGCCAACGCGCAGCAGTTCGACTTGAAGAAGCTCGAAGCGGAGCTCGGCGCATTGACTCAGATTGAACTACAAAAGGCAGCTCTCGGCGGCGCACCTTCCCCACTTCCCTATCGGTGACGTAATGCCCGCAAAATACGAAGAATACCTCGACAGCTACAGCGCAGCGCTACGAACGCGGAAAGCGTACGACGCCATTATGCGCGACGTGCTTGACGAGCGGCAACAACTCGCAGCGCTACAGCAGCTCATCGCGAGCGAACGCAACACGCTTGCACAGCTCGAAGGCACGCTCGTCGCGCAAAACACCGAGCAAGGGGTAGCGGGCGAGATTCTAAAGGCTCGACTCGGCACGCAACAAGCCGACGCGCAACGGGCGGCGTCAGCACGTGCGGCCGGTGCCGCTGCGACTGCAGTACCGCGCGCGCTTGTCGACCTTGCAAACGAGCTCGGCTTCGACGACGAGAGCCGCGAAGGCTTGACCGCAGGAAACGCAAACCGGATTGCGCAGCGTGCGACGCAGCTCCTTGCAGACCGTACGCGGCCGATGACAGAGCAAGCCGCACGCGCAGCGGTCGCCTATGTGCAAGCGTTGCCCGGTGTTCCGGCGCAAGCGTTGCGACAAGTCGAAAGCGCACGCGATAGCGTGCCGGACCGACCGACCCGCGGACCTGGTCAACGTCGCCTGTCGCCCGAAGAGGCTGCGCAGAGAGCCGGAGAAGAGCAAGCGCTCGAAGCGGTGTACCATTCGTCGCCGCTCGGCTATGTCGGCGCGTTCGACGGCGAAGCGATTGCAGACCGACGGCGCACAACGACAGTCGAAGGCACGAGCTTCGAAACCGAAGATGACGCCTTCGTTGCGTATCTCGGTCTACTTGAAGACGGCGTCGCGACTGCCGAAGAGCTCGCAGCCTTCACCGACGCCACGGGCGAACAGGCCGAAGCCGACTTCAAGCTTGCCCGTCGGGTTTACGCCGAAGCGAAAGCACAGGGCGCATACCAGAATCGACAGCGCAAGTACTTCGACCCATCGTGGTTGAGTCAGTCGGCACGGGTTGCCGGGCTCGAAGCGGAGCTCGTAGCAACAACGCCGGAAACGCGACGCACGGCAACGCAGGAGACTGCGCGGCGACTGCTACAGCAACAAGGCATTGACCCCGACGACAAATACCTGCAGTTTCGCGGCACGCCGAAGTACGACTATTACAACGCGGCCGACCGCGTCTTCGGGTCAGTCGACGAAATCATTGCAGCGACGGGCGGTGAGAAAAGTATCGCCAAGCTCCTACAGCAATACGAGACGTCCGGCGTTGACTGGACTGTCGAGCAACTTGCCGCGCAGCTCGGTAAGACCATGGCCGGTGACGAGCTCGTAGACGCAATGGGCTTTGCGCTTGCACTCGACAGACAGACCCGCGAAGGCGTCAAGCCGGTCGACCGCAAAGCGCTGCAAGACGAAGAGCGTGCGCGGATCGAAGCGGCAGAAGAGGCAAGCAAGGCAGCGGCAGCAGCAGCCGAGCAACGCTTGCAAGCGGCACGGCAAGAGAAAAGCGAAGCCGAGCGGCGCGTGTTTGCCGATGTTACGAAGCGCTCGGCGCGAGCTGTGCAAGACGATTTACCTACAAGTTACGCGCGATTGCGTGCGCAAGGTTTGACGCAAGAAGAAGCCCGCGCACGGCTGCAAACAGAAGCCGAAGTCGAAGCCTACGCGCTTGGCGGGCCCTTGCCAACCAACCCAGAGCTTGCAGATGAGATTATGGCTACTGAGCCGGCCGAAGCTGGCGAGGAGATAGAGCTAACCGGCGACGTTATCTCTACAGAAGAAGCGGTCGACTTGAACGAAGTGCCGTTCGAAGACTTGACCGACGAGGAACTTCTTGAGATTGCAAACGGGAAGGGACCGTGACGCCCGAACAGCTCGCAGCACGTGCCGAGCTCGCACGCCGAGAGCTTGCCCGCCGGCAAGCGGCAGCGGCAGAACAACCGCTCACACTGTTTACGGGCGAGCTGACTCTCGACGAGGAGGACGCGACGCCAGGTGCGCCGCTTGCGCCGGTTGAACCTGTACCGACCCGCTTGCCCGTCACCGAAGCGCCGACAATGCCGGCACAGTTTGAGCCTGTCGAGGACACGCAGCGTCGACTCGAAGAGCTTGTAGACCAGCGCGTGCAAGACGCTCTCGACCGGCGTGACGAGCTGCTAAAGCCCGAACAGGTCGACGCGTTCGTTGCACGCGAAGAGGCACGGGCCGAGCGCGACATTGCCGAACAACGCGAACAGATGCTCATTGCGGGACAAGACGAGCCCGTAGCACCGACGACCTTCTTTCCGCCCGGTCGACCCACGCGCATGGTTGACGGGCGGCAACGTGTCGGTGCCGAAGGTGACTTCGAAGGCTTCTTGTCGCAGGACGTCGAGCGCCTGTATCGAGACCCCGACACGGGCAAGCTACGACCTGCTACCGGCTTCGAGGAGCTCGTCGAAACGTTTGCCGCGCAACCGATAATGACAGAGGCCGAAGCCCGTCGAGCCGACGAGGCTGTGCAAGAACAACGGGACGCAATCCGATTCCGTATGCAGGCCGGCGAGCAAATCAGCCCGGCCGAAGCGCAGCTCGTCGACCCGTCGATGTCCGTGTCTCGCAGTGCAAAGGCCGTGCTCGACTACGCCATGAAGAGCGAAGCCGAGACGGGCGGCGTGTACGAGTCCATGCTTGCGGCAACGCTGCGCGCTACTCCGGCGTTCCTTTCGGCGTTGTTGCGCGAAGGCTACTTCACGGGCTTTGGCTACGATGTCGACGCAGACGGCAACCCGGTCGACAAGTCCGATATCGGCTACCAGATAGCGCAAGCGCGCGACTTCGTCGGACTGCCGCCCGTTATGACGCGCTTCGGCACGTCGCGACTTGCAACCCCGATACCGTTGCCGGGCGTTGCCCGCTATGCCGAGCGTCAGCAAGGCGTCGAAGCAACCGACCCCGACGCACGTAGACAACGGGCCGACGCCGACCTTGACCTGCTGCGACGCATTGCGCGCGACGTGACAAACGACCGCACGCTTGGCGACGAGTTTGCCGACTCGCCCGAATATCGCAAGGCTGCTTTCGACGTGTACGGCACCGAAAGCGCCGCATTCTGGCTCGGTACGGGTGGCGAGATTGCCATTCCGGCCGGACCAGGCACAGCGGCGCGCGGAGCTGCAAAGCTCGTCAAGGGCTTCGCCGGCATCACGGGCAAGTCACCGAAGGCAGCACGGCTTGCTGAAGCGCTCATCTCGAAGGCAGAGGCGAGCTCGGCAACGCGTCAAGAGCGGTCGATGCTCAACGTAGCGGCCGACCTTGCTGCCGTCGTCACGAAAGGCAAGGCAAGCGACGGGCGTATCGTGCGGCACGTAGCCGACCAAATGGTCGACGCGGCAGGCGACTTCTCGAAGGCAGACAAGTCGAAGATGATACGGGCCGTCAAGCCGACGAGCAACACGAGCGAACAGATTACGCGCGACATGGCGCGGGCTATCGACCGGTCGCCAACCGACGACGCCTTCGAGCGCTTGCGGGTCGAGATCGATCTACGCACACCCGACGACATGGTGCTCGTATCTGAAGCGATTGCGGTACCGCGTGCACTCGCAGTGCAGACAGAGCGCGTCATGTCCGACGCCGTGCTGCGCTTGCAGCGTGCCGAGACGCCCGATCAACAAGCGCTCATTCTTTCCGTCTACGGGATGGAAAGCTACGCCGACCGCGTGCGCCGTGCCGGCGGCATTGCGAACCTTGACCCGCGACTGCAGAACGTCATGCGCGAACAAGTCAAGAAGGTCGCGGCGCTTCGCTTCGTGCCGAAGATTGCGAAGGCAGCCCGCAAGACCGACCAGGTGACAGAGTTTCAGGTGTACGTCAATCGACTCGCAGAGATTACGCCGAGCATTTACAAGGGCGCCTACGGGCCGCTCGTGCGACGCCTTGCCGCTACCCCTCTCGGTAGCCGGTCGTACAACCTCGCAGTGCCTACAGTCAGCGTGTTGCGCACGCAGAAGGCTTTGAAGGCGGCCGGTGCCGCTGCAAGTCGACAGCTCAACCGCGCGCTACAGAGCGCAGCCAAGAACAGCAACACAGCCGACGAAGCGCTTGACAAGGTAGCCGCGGCAGAGCTTGCCGATGTGCCCGCCGAGACGCTCTATCGGCGCATGGTTGCCGAAATGTATGGCCCCGACAAGGTCGACGACCTGGTCACGGCGTTGCGGCAAGAGCAGCTCGTCGAAGGGACGCCGCTATTTACCGGGCCGGTGACGGTGCAAAAGCTGCGACAGATTGACGAAATCGGAATCGCTCGCGGCATCATCTCGCCAAAAGGGCCGGCGCCCGAATACAGCCGAAGCCTGCTTCGTGCTGTGCTCGAGGAGGGTGTTCGCAAACGAATCGCGCTTGGCGGCAAGGAGTTCGAAGCGGCTTTGTCTGCGCCCCTCGGACGCGTCACGAAGATCGAAGACACGCCAGGCGGCTTCTTTCGCGTGCCTGACAAGTTCGACCCCCGTGCCGGCGCACCGGGTTCGATGGTCCGGTATTACCGGATGGCCGACCAGAAGTACGAAGCAAAGCTCGCAAAGTCGGTCGACGAGTTCGTCGAAGTCATCGGCGGCGAAGCCGGCACCGGTCGTTTCGGTTGGGGTCCGTGGCTATCGACGCAGACAAATCGACTGGGTCGCAATCTGCGGGACGCCGAGTATGCCATGCACTATGGGTATTACTTGCCGAACCTGCCGTATCTGTCGGGCCGTATGCTTGCGCTGCCTATTGTGAGCATCGCCACCATCGGAGCCGAGAACACCATGCGAGCCGTCGCCCGTGCCGCGGGTCGAACTGTGCGACAGGGTGCGAACTTGTTCCCCGGCGGCCGTCGTTTGGGCATGGGTCTATCTGACCCGCAGGGTGTGTACTATACACCGAAGGTGCTCGACGACCTTCTCGAAGTGCACGGCGGTCTCGGTAAGACAGCCATTCAAGAGGCACGGGCGGGTCGACTTGCGCGCGACATTATGCGAGACGTCGAGCGGGTAGCTTCGCCACGCATGAAGCGGCTAATGATGGACGCAAGCGCCCGGCCGGACGTGCGTAACTTCTACCAGCGCACGGCCGAAGCGATTGAGCTCTCGTATCGGCGCAGCGTCTTCGAGGCCGGCATTGCAAACGGGCTGCTACCGTCCGACGCGGCGCAGCTCGCGCGCAAAAGTCTGCTCAACCTGTCAGAAGTGCCGTCGGCAATCACAAACCGTCTCGGCTACCTCTTCGCAGACGCGGGCGAGTTCTACATGCTCGCAATCGAGTTTGCCAAGCTCGCGACGCGCAACCCCGAAAAGCTCACCAGAATAGCAAAGGCAACGCGAGCAAAGCAAAAGGCGCAAGACCCGTACGGTCTCGAAGGCGACCGGTCGCTAAAGACTCTGGGCGTGTTTCCGGCCGGTCGAGAAGGTCAAGAGATCGATGTCTACGGGCCGGCTTCGCCCCACTTGCGACCGATTGAGCAAACTCTCAACGGCATACGCTCGGCCGATATTTTTGTCTCTCGATTGCTCGAAGCTTGGAAGCTGTTCGGGTCGAGCGACATGCCCGGTGCGCTCGACACAGGACTCGAAGCGCCAGGCGAGCTCGTGCGGTACGGTGCGTCGGCGTTGTTTCCGAAGGTGCTCGACGCGTTCGAACAGCAGCTCGGCTCGGAAATCGGACCGGCAGGCCCTGAAGGCGTCGACCTGTCAGAAATAAGCGACGAAGATTTCTTCTGGGCTTCGCTCATTGCGGCCGACTACGCCGACCCGCGGCACGAAGGCGTCTTCTTGTCGACGACCGACTTCCTTGACGCTGAGGTCGTCATGCCGCCCGAAGAGCTCAGTGTGCCGGGCGAGCCTGACTTGTGGTCGGTGCAACCCGAAGGCGGCACGCCGTTCCTTGCCATGGGTAAAACGCGCGACGGCATCGACCGCTACAAGGTCTACAAGCCGACCGAAAGAGGGCTGCGCAACCTTCGCACGATTCGAGCGCTGCCGATCGGCGCAATCGAACAGACCTTCGGTATCGGCGCGTCCTACCTTGGAAGCCGCGACAACGTCGACGTCGAAGCAATCTTTCCAACGGGTGCACCGGCTACGATCGGTCGCGTGCTCGGCGGACGAGCTGAGCCCGTACAGACCGACACGCAACGCCGGGCGGCAATGACCGAAGATATCCGTGCTGTACGAGAGGATGTGCAATAGAATGCAAACGTCAACCAGGTCGTCGACCACGAAGAGGTGAGCCTATGCCGACACGCATTACGAACTTTATTCACGACAGCGTGCAAGCGCCCGACAGTGCACCGGCACTCGGCACGAACTTCGACACAGCTGACGTGCACGCGCACGACATGACAGGCCTACTACCTGCCTTCAAGGGCGCCGGGCTCTATCACGGGATGGTCGACGGCATCTTCGTGAAGCTGACGAAGACAAGCGGGTCGCCCACAAAGGTGACCATTCGGCTCTGTCTCGACGCAGCGGGTGACGAGGTCGTCGTGCCGGATACCGAAGCGACGCTCGTAACCGGGATTTCAACGGCGGCGACGATGAGCGCGACGTTTAGCGTCGGCCTCCCGATTGTGCAGCAGTTCACGGCGACGCAACGGTTCCTGTACCTCTTCGCGAAGCTCGACGCAGGCGCCGCCGATTTCGTGCAGTCCGTCATCACTTGGCGCGAGTAAGCCATGCCGATCGCACCATGCTTCGACCCTACGACCGGCGCTTCGGGCGGTGCGTCTTCGGGCGGCGGCGGCGGACCGACGGGCGGGTCATACGTCACGCTTAAAGACCTGGACCTTACTGACCTAAGCACGGTTAGCGCCATCACGAGCGGCACGAGCTCACTTGCTTTCGCGTCTTCGGGCGACAGTCTTAGCGTTACCGTGACGCGCTTCTCGGGTGCGAACGGCGACGTGACGCCCACGAACGGTAGCGGAATCCTGATGGACGGCGGCAGCGGTAGCGGCACCGTCACGATTTCGATGGATATTGACGCGCTGCTTTCGTCCTACACGCGGCAAGATGTGAGCTCGCACGTCTACGCGGTGCACCTTGTCGTCACGAGCGTCGTCTATCCGAACGCCGGTAATAGCGACATTTTCACCGGATTGAACAAGGGCAACAATACCACGCACAATGGCGGAGAAGCCCGCGGCTATTTCATCACCGACGACGGCGGAAACGGCGACGAAGAGACCCGCGTGCGCAGCAACACGAGCAACAGCTCTGTACTGTCTACGACTGCGATCAAGACAAGCCGCGTGTTTACCTACATTCTTCTCGGCGGCGCTATCGTCGAAGTGATGGACACCAGCGGCACGACTCCGCCGACGCCTGTACCGGGCGGAGCGTCAACCATTACTGTCGGCGGCGACGCGGTCGGCTTGAATGACACGACCCCGATTTACCAGGGCGACGGCTTGCGCTGCTACTTCGGGGCCGGCGACAGAACCACGGCAACGCTAACTCGTCTCCTTGTGCAGAGGTTCGAATGAGTCAATCGATCAAGCTCGTCGAAGTGGCATACGACGACCAGGGCGGCACGCTCGCACACGTCGAAGTGTGGGGGCCGACTGCTACCGCTACTATGCAGACCGTCGCGGCAGCGGGCGACGAGGTCGCCTTCGTCACCATGGCGGAAAGCGTCGCGACTGTGGCAACCATACGGGCCGAAATCAAGGCCCGAATCGACGCCGGGTCGAGCTCGCCCGTACTAAAGTCACATCTCGACGCGCTCGGCATTACTGCAGCCGTGGCGCAATGGGCTGCGCTCTGATGGACGAGACGACGCTCTTGACTTTGGCGACCGGCCCGACGAGCTCGCTATTGCTCCTCCTTACGATCGGGCTGGCGCTTTGGCGATTCCTGCAGAATGTGGTCATCCCGGCGTGCACAAGATGGGTTGACAGCCATTTAGCGCAGGTTGATAGGCTTATAGACGAGCACGGACAAGACCGCGAAGCGTGGCTCTCTTCGATGAGAGATTGCCGCGAACAGTCCGACCGAATCGAACGCAAGGTCGGCGGGCTGTACGGCCGTATCGAAGCGCTTGCGAAGGATGCGTAGACGTGGGCGTCCGACGCATAAGGAAAGGCGAGCCCGGGCACGGGCGGCAAAAGTTCGTCGCGACAGGCGAGCACGACGGAAAGCCCTACACCGTGCGCTTCGGGGACGCGAACATGTCAATCAAGCGCGACGACCCGAAGCGGCGAAAGAACTTTCGCAAGCGCCACGGTTGCAGCAATCCAGGGCCACCGAACAAGGCGAAGTACTGGAGCTGCAAGCTCTGGTCGGACAAACCGGTATCGGACATCGTGAAGGGGTAGGCATGGCAAGCGGATACCAGTGGGGCTCTCGAAGCTTGCAGCGTCTCAACAGCTGCGACCCGCGTATCGTCGAGCTGATGACGACAGCGCTACACGACGACCGTTGCCCGTTTGACTTGACGGTCATTGAAGGACACCGAAGCAACGAGCGCCAAGCCGAGCTGTACGCGAAGGGGCGCACGACGCCTGGTCCGAAGGTGACGAACGCCAAGCCCGGCCAGAGCCGGCACAATAGCTTCCCGTCCGAAGCCGTCGACGTCGGGCCGTGTGACGCTCGCGGGAACGTGTTGTGGGATGACAAAGGCAAGTTCGACGCCCTTGCCGCACACGTCGAGCGCATTGCCGACGAGCTCGCGATACCGATTGTGTGGGGCGGCACCTTCTCGTTCTACGACGGTGCGCACTACGAGCTGCCGCGGGGGTCGTAATGGCTGACGACGCATGTACCCGCAAAATCAAAAAGCAGTATAAGAAGTGGCCGAGCGCACGCGCGTCGCAGGCCGTTGCGAAGTGCAGAAAGTCGAAGGGACAACAACGCAAAGGCAAGGCAGGTACTTCGCTTCGTCGGTGGGCGCGCGAGAAGTGGGTCGACAAGGCTACCGGCAAGCCGTGCGGACACTCTGGCGACAACAAGAAACAATACTGCAGACCCTCGAAGGTCGTGTCGAAGGACAAGACGCCGTCGACCAGGCCTTCGAAGAAACAAGTACAAGACGCGTTGTTCCGCAAGCGTGCCGGCAAGCGTGCGAAGTCCACACCGAAGCCCAAGAGGTGACTATGAGCAACGAACAGAAGCGAGAAGGTATGCGCCGACTCGGCAAGGCGCTCGTCGTCGGCAACCGCGACGCAATCGTCAAGGTGCTTGACCGCGTAATCGAACCCCGTAATCCTTTGTGGGAACGTATCAGCGACATCGCGATTGGCTACGTCGTCGACGCGATACTTGCCGGGCGCGAAGACGTGGTCGAAGGCGCAAAAGAAGCACTCGACCAGATTGAGGGGTAGAGCAATGCCATTGAAACCAGGCAAGTCTAAGAAGGCAATCAGCAGCAATATCGCGAAGCTTGTGAAGGAAGGCAAGCCGAAGCGGCAAGCCGCGGCGATTGCATTCTCGAAGGCCAAGAAGCAAAAGACCGGCCCGAAGGCCGGCCGAAAGAAATCGTCGGGCTACTAAAACGGGAGGTCTTTCATGTCTCCCGACATGGCGTGCCGTTGTCTGCCGCTGCTACTCGAAGCCGCGGGCGCTTCGTTGTCGCTCTTGTTGCCGACAAAATCCCACGAGCTCGCGTCTACTTCCGCGCTGAAGCCGGCAGAGCCGTCGCGCTTGTCGTACTGGCGAATGCGTGCCGGGCCGGAGACCGAGACCCACGAGCCTTTCCGCAGATAGTTCGCGGCAGCTTCGGCGCGTTTGCCCCAAAGTGTAGCCGTCCACCACGTGGTGGTCTTGTTGTCTCCGAAGCCGGTGTCAACCGGTAGCGTCAGGCTGCATACGCTCTTTCCGTTTGACGTTGTGCGCAGCTCGGGGTCTCGCGCCAGTCGCGCGACGAGTGTTAGGTTTGCTGTTCCCATCATGCCCTCCAAGTAAGGTCAAGCTCGGCGTGCGGATTGCGGCCGGGCCAGTGATTGTCTTCGACACAGATACGGTGCAAGCGTGCAAGCGTGTCGTGCTCTTGCATCGCCTCTTCAAGTGTCTCGTCGGACAGCTCGAAAACAGTGACGTCGAACGGCGCGACGCTCTCGACGGCAATGATACGCCAGTCGAGTGCGACGTTGCCGAACTGTACGCCGAAGAGGTCAGCGAGGCCGTACAGGTAATGCGCAGCCTGCAGGGCGTAGCCGTACATGCGCGCGTCACGCTTGAAGCTGTACGGGTTCGTCGACTTCGTGGTCTTCAGGTCGCAGCCCATGAGGCCATTCGGAACCAGGCGCGCAAGGTCGACCTTCATGCGGCACGGGCCGAGCTCTTCGTGTTCCCAGAAGTGCATATGCTCGACGAGCGTGCGCGGGTCGGCCATGAGCTCCGATACCCAAGAGTGCGCCAGTACATTACTCGCGGCGCGGTGCGCATTGCTTAGGTCCAGGTCGGTAACCAGTTCGAGCCCGCGCTCTTCGGCGTCAGCTTTCGCGACCTTGTATGCCTTCAGTCTTTTGTTGGTCTCCGTCGTTACTTCGTACCGTTGCCCGAACTGGTCGGGCTCCAACACGAGACAGTGCACGAGAGACCCGAACGACATCGAAGTCGACGGCGACTTCGGGTTGTCGCAGGCGTTGCGGAAGTGTGCCGGCGAGTCGCGCAGGTGCTTCAAGCGCGAATAGTTCATTGCCGGGTGCGCGTGGTACTCGGCGTCGGTCATGTGATTCAAGTTCATGGTTCGTTGCCCTTTGTTTGAAAGTTCAGCCAAGCAAGTACGAGGCCGAGCGCTTGCCAGGAGTGAGAGGAAAGGCCGTACAGCGGCCCCGGTGACGCCTTGCGCCCGACTGCAGGAGGGCCGCCGGGTGTCTCATGGTCGGCAATGCACGCAGCCCGCACGCGGGCATCTGACGAGCCCTTGCCGGACAATACGCCGAGATGTCGCAGCACTTCGCGACGCGTCATCGTGCACACGACGTAGCCGTGAAGGCTTAGGCCTTCGGACATTGCGCCGGCTTCCCATGCAGTATCGAGCATGTGGCCGACAACGCCCGAACCGATTGCGCCCATTGCCGCCGGCCGTTCCATTACGACGCGCAACCGTTCCCAACTGTGTTCGAGCGCGACGGCTTCGACCTGGTCTTGTGTCGCGGCCTTGTCCGACCAGACAACCCGACGCTCGACGCTGTCGTACACGACTGCGCCATGCGTCACCGGGCCGGGGTCAATGCCAAGCACAATCACAGCGCCACCTTCGAGAGCTGCAGCTCGTTCGCGATGTTCTGCAGCTCGTGCTCTACCTGTCGCATCTTCTGGTTGTACTCGCTCGCGGCCGTGCTGATTTCGTCGAGCGCTCGGTTGATGCTCCTCGCGACGCCGTTTGCAAAGTTCGCGGTCAAGTGTTTCTGCGCTCCGATACGCCGCTTCACGTCGAGCGCGTGCTTTGCGAGCTCGCCTGGTTCCATGGGTGGCGGTGGCGGTGGCGGCGGGTCGTCGAAGATGCTTGGACCGTCGGGCGCCCGTTCGATTGCATACCAGCGTCGGCCGCGGCATTCTGCAACGCCCGAACGCCGCACGTAGTCACGGATTCCCCAGTAAAACGCGGTACCTGACGCGGTGTCGACGTGTGCGGGCGCAAAAGCATCGATCAAGTCGCGCAGCTTCGAGCCGGGATTGTCGGAAAGAAACCGGTAGAGCTCGTCGGGCGATGGCAAGCCGGGCGCGGTCATTGCTCACCCCCGACGGCCGCACGGATGACATCGCCGCCCTTGTTCTGATCGAGCCAGGCGTACACGTTTGCCTTCTGCTCGTCGGTCATGTCTCCGAGCAAGGGCTTACCGGCGCCCGCGGCCCACGTGTTGAAGTCGGCAGCGGTAAGGCCGGACGACTGCAGCTGCCGAGCAATGCGGGTTGACCACGGCGGCGCATCGACGGGCGGCTTGCGACGTGCGGCGGCGTTGCCGTCATCGTCTTCGACCGAAATGCCGAGCAGGCTTTGTGCAGCGTACCGTCGAAGGTAGGTGACGGCCGAGCCGAACGACTGGATATCGACCTTCCGGCCGATCGGCGCGCGGGTGACGGTCTCATAGACGCCGCCGCCACTATGGGCAATCGACGTCGTCAGCACGACGCACGCGGTATCTGGGTCGTAGTCGGGCGACTGCGAGAAGGCGATACCGTTGCGGTTGAGCGCCGGGATGACCACATGCAGCACGGCCGGCAGGCTCGCGTACTTGCTGCGGTAGTGCGGGTTGGTTGAGTCCTTGAAGACCGCGCCCATTTCGCTCTGTGCCTTGACGAGTGCGGCTTGTAGCTGCACCTGCATTTTGTCTTTCGTGTCCATTGTTTGCCCTTGTTGTGGTGTGTGGGTCAGGCTTGCGACCAGACCTCTCGGAGTACGCGCCCCTTTGGAGCCCGCGAAAGTGTGTCGATGCTGTCGAGACCGTTGCCGATGTGCGCTTGCGTCTCGTCCTTCAGGTAGTAGGTTACGCCGTTGCTTCGCATCTTCACAAAGCCCGCCCGTTGCAGCGCTGCCGACAAGGTGATTCCTCTGCCTTGTGGGTTGACGTCCTTCCCGATTGCCGCGGCGAACTCGCCACACGTGAACCGGTTGTGAGCTCCGCCGCCGTTGTTTGTGTACGCAGTCATTGCGCACTGCGTGTACCAGTCCAGGTAACGGTACGCGGCATTCGATTGACGCCTCAAACTGTCCTCTTGCGCAGTGAGCCACCATTGCTCGCCAGCGCGGTAGAGCTCGCGGGCTTCTGCGAAGAGCTGCGCGCGGTGCTTGTCAATGTACGCGAGGTCGAAGACCTTGTTTGCGCACGGCACAACCCAGTACCGACGGTCCCCGGTCTTGTCTCGCAAGAAGTCGCGCTCGTTGGTTGAAGCTACGATGACAGTGTGCCGGCGGTACGTGCGGACCTTGCGCCCGAACGGCGGTCGCAGTCTGTCGACGGCTGAAGCAATGAAGGCCTTTCGGGTCTCCTGGTCGGCGTTTCCGGCAGAACTAAGCTCCGAGTCCTCGTACAGCCAAGCCGCGTACAGCTGCAACATCGAATCCTTGTCCTTCAAGTTCAGGCGGGTATCGCTGAAGAGCTCGCCCGCGAAGCCGTCGAAGGCGACGAGCGACCGAAAGAAGCGCGACTTGCCGATACCTTGTCGGCCTTGCAGCGTCAGCACGGTGTCGACCTTGCAGCCGGGCTCGTACAGCCGAGCGCACAGGGAGACAAGGAAGCGTCGAGCATAGGCACGAAAGACGGGCCGGTCTTCGCAACCAAGCACGTCGACGAAGAGCGAGTCGAGCCGGTGCCGGCCGTCCCATTGCAGCCCGTCGATATAGTCAATGACGGGGTTTCGGCTTGTCTGTCGCGCGACGTATTCGACTACGCCGTACAGCTTTTCGCGACCGATACGCCAGTACCAGCCGTACGCCCCTTCCATGTGCGCCAGTATTTCAATCCAGGTCGTATCGTCGACCGCTTCGCCGCCGTTCATTTCGCGCTCTGCGAAAGAGTCATACCAAAAGTCGAAGGTCGTGTCGTGGCCGAGCATCGCGACGAGGTTGCTAACCGTGTTCGCAATGTCACCTCGTTCGCCCTTGCGCTTCGGCGGCTTGCGTACGAGGTCGGCAAGGCCCGAAGCCGCGGGCGCTTTGTAGGTGTTCCAATAGGTGCACGCGCCCGGTGCGCTGTAGTACCTGGTCCGCCCGTCGGGCTCGCGGGCGAAGAAACCCGACCCGATGCTATTGCCGCCGAAGGGACAAACGACCTTCAAGCGTTCGCCAAGGCCTAAGCCTTCGACGATTGCTTGCCACGTCCGGCCGTCGGGCTGTCGTTGCATTCTGAAGTCGACTTCGACCTTGCGCGACTGCCGCGGCTTGCGGACCTTCGGCGCGATGTCTACCGGGTCGACGTCGGCAGCTTCGTCGACCGATAGCGACAAGTCATCCTGAAGTCGAACCAGGTCGGCACGGGTCAGTACGGTATCGGCAGCGTGCAAGACTTCGACGTCGTAGTGTCGGCCGCTTGCTTTGCGATTCGTCGAGCCGGGCAAGCGGCACAGTCTCGCACCGACGTCGTGCGTGCGGTCGAAGGCGGATGTGTACGAAGTCAGCGCGGGTTGCATCCCGTTCGCGAGCTCCGCGACTTGCATATTGACCGAGTCGACCACGGCCGAATGGGCTGCGCGCAGTGCGACCTTCTCGGTACCGAGCTCGGCGTCGACTGCGAAGTGCACATGAAAGCCCCACCCCGACATGATGACGAGCGACGGCGGTGCGCCGATGACCGCTTCGAGCACGGGCACGAAGTCGCGCAGCATGAGGTCGAGCAACGCTTGCCGGGCGGTATCGTCAAGCCGATACATTCGGCGCTTGCGGTCCTGTGCACGGGCTTCGAGTACACGACCGCGGGACATGCGCACGGCATCATAGAGGCCGAGTAAGTCCAGGTCGAAGAACAGCGACGTGACCCGCTCGCACTGGTCGAACGTTCGACCGCGTCCTTTCGCGTCGACGGTGCCGGTGCGAAACAACCCCGTCGATATGTAGTCGCCCCCTGTCAAGGTCTGCCGCACGTACTGCAGGCCTTCGGGCGGGTCGGGCCATACCCGACGCACGCGTGCGTCAATGCTCATTGTCAATCCGAAGAAATGCCCGACGGGTCACAGTTCCAACCGTGTCGGGTGTGAAAGTGTGGACGACCCGCCGGGCGGTAATCAAGTTCGCGTCAACGGTACGCCGTCCTCGAGCGTCGCGTTGATTGCTTCGATGAGTCCGTCGGCTTGTTGACGCCGTCGCAGGTCGTCTTGAACGAGCGGGTGAACGACCTTGTGCAAGTACTCGGTCGTCGTCAGCTTTGCGCGAGCGGCAGCGAGTCGGACGTCGCGGCCGAACTCTTCAGAGAAGATGGGTCGGAGCTGCATATCAAATATCCTTCAGTCGGAGCTTTGCAGCGTCCGACAGTCGTTTGAGTCGTGACAGGTCGTCAACCGTGTTCGACACGATGGAGTCGATAATCGGCTGCAAGGCGTCTTCGATCAACGCCGGGAGCTGTATGCGCGGGGCTTCGTGGTCAATGTTCCGTACGGCCTTCATGCCGAGCGTTATCGCCCATTCAAGCTGATTGATCTGGCGCCAGAGTTCCTCGTGGCTCTGTACGATCTGATCGACGATAAATTCTTCGGTGTTCTTCATGCTTTGCCCTTGTTGGTTTAGTGAAGCGCGAGCGCTTCGGTGCGTAGCTGCCGCAGCTCGTCGGGCGAACATGCCAAACGGGCGACGGCGTATGCAGTCGGGCACGTCCAGCGGAACACCGGGCGGCCCTTCACACGAAGCCACAGAATGCGGCCGGTGTTTCGGTTGAGTAGCTGAACGAAGCCCGCGAGCTCGCACGGGTCGACGGCGTATTGCCGAGCGCTTGCACGACCGACCAGGCCGACGAGCTTGCGCCGGAAGTCATCGGCTCGGCAGTGCGCATCGGTCATAGGAACATCGCCAGGTAGATACAGGCGAAGATGATGATGGCGCCGAGTGCGTCTTCGGTGTGCGTGTTCATTGCTTGCTCCTTTGTACATTCGTACTGTAATCCATTGTGGCGGGATGGTGTGGTGTCAAGTGTGTCATAGTTCGGTCACAGTTGTGTCATTGGTGAGAACCCCCATCCCCGCGGCATTTACGGTACCTGTAGTCGAGAACGCGCTATCCATCACACGGTCACTGTGAAAGCAACGTGATACTGGTTACTCTCAACGAGACAGTGCAAGCCCCTCTGACAGTTTCAAATACTCAGTGGGTAAATTCTAACTTCATTCAACACGGTTTTAGGTTGCACTGCCTCGTTGAAAAGGTGCACCATTGCGGTATAATGACAGTGCACGTGTGATGGATAGCGCGTTCTCGACGATTCAACCGGGATTGACCATGGCCGAGCTCGAAACAATGACCCCTGACACGATCGAACTTGCGCTTGCGAAGCTCGCACCCGACGCGCTCGGGCTACTTGAAGGCGTGCTGCGCGGGACGAAGCGGCCGAACAAGGCGCAGCTCGACGCAGCTTGGCGCGTGCTCGACGTCGCACGGGCACGCCAGGTCGTGTCGTTGGAAGCGCCCGAGATAGAAGAGCTGCGCAACGTGCTACAACTCGTAGCGGATAGCTAAACCACGGAGGGCAAGCCGTGCTGACTTTTGTTGAACTTTGCGCCGGGACGGCGGCCGTATCGCTTCGGCTCCACCACCCGCGGGCTCGTCCTCCGGTGTCTCGTATGGGCGCGAAGACCGGATATGCAAACGTCATTCTGCGTTGTTTAGGATTGCGACCGGGTCAAGGTGCCGACCGTTACGTGTGGTGCGAGCCAGACGCGGGGGTCCGACTGCTTTTGCACGCAATGACATCGAGAGAGATTGCGACGAAAGCGGCCGCTATCATAGAGTCTTGGAAGGACGAAGAACCTAAGTCCTTGTGGCAACGGTTAAGGGCAGAAGGGCCGGCGGTGTGTCCGCCTGTCGACCCGCGGGAGGTGGCCCGGTTCGTTTTGTGCGGCGTCTGGTCATATCGTCAAAGCGAAGTGGAAAGCGGTTTTGTGGGACCGAGTCAACGGCGACAAGACACCACGGCCACGGCCACGGCCACGGCCCGTATAGCCCTTGACCTACCCGCCACCATCACCGACGACGCACGGGCGGTGGACCCGCCGCAGCTCCCGGCCGGGACGGTCTGCTACATGGACCCTCCATACCTTGGAACGACTGGATACCGTCACGACCTCGGACGCGGGGCGGTCCTGGAGCTCGCCCGGAAGTGGGAAGCGGCCGGAGCGGTGGTCTGTATCTCGGAAGCGGAGCCGATTGGGGCGCTTGTTCACGAAGGCTGGCACGCGGTCGAGATTACAGGCGAGCGCGTCGGACAAAAGCGCACATTTAGCAAACAGCAACGCGAGTGGCTTACAATGTCGCGCCCGCCCGCGTGGAAGCCTTCGATACAGGGCAAGCTGTTCGCATGCTGACCTTCGTTCCCAACAGCGTACCGGCCGAACTCCGAGACGACGTTGCCGAACTCGTCGGGCGGCCGTCGACCTTCTGTCGTGTGCACCGCGTCCAGCACAAGGACAGCAAAGCCGAGATACCCTTCGACCCGTTGCCTATGCAGCGCAAGATATTCGACGCGGTCGAAGCCGGGCACAATCGAATCCTCGTCATTAAGGCACGCCAGGTCGCAGCGACGACGGCGTGCAAGTTCGTCCTTCACCAGAAGTGGACGGCAACCGAGACCGAGAGCATGCACGCGCTTGTCTCGCTTCGGGCTGAGAGTGCGACGGCCCTACTCGATGACCACCGCCGATGGTTGCGACACCCGCCGGCCGTGTTGCAACGCGAGCTCGACACGAGAGCAAAGGGCGAGCTGCGCTTCGCTGACACCGGGGCAAGCCTCAAAGCCTTTACGTCTCGCAGCCAGACCGGACTGCGCAGCTTCGCGCCCGTGGCCGTGCTGCTATCCGAGTTCGCCTTCGCGCCTGACCAAGACGAGCTCTTAGCGCAAGCGCTCGCGGCAGTCGGTGACGGACTGCTAATGATAGAGAGCACCGCAAACAACCCCGGCGATACCTTCTCGCGGCTCATCGCAGGCGCACCCGAGAACGGCTTCCACGTGTTGACGCACTGGTGGCACGAACACCCGGCGTACTCCGACACCGTTGCCGATGACTTCGAAGTAAACGAAGACGAGGTCGACCAGGTCAAGCGCTACGGGTTGACGCCCGGTCAAGTCTCATGGAGGCGTCGATACAAAGCGCAGCTCGGGCCGTACAAGTTTAAGCGCGAATACCCCGCGACGCTTGACGACTGCTTCTTGAATCGTGAAGGCGGCTGGTTCGACGACGCCTTGCTGCAAGACGTGCACGTCATCGACCATACTGCGGTCGGCGTCTCGGGCGGTCGAGAGATAGAAGGGCCGCACCCGCACGACCGATACGTCATCGGGGTCGATGTCGGCGGCGGCGTCGGCGGCGACTATTCGGCGCTGTGCGTCATCTCGGTCGCAACCCGACAACCCGTGTTCGCCCAGAGGGACAACCGGGCAACCCCGTCGAAGTGGGCGCATACGGTCATCCAGGTCGCGACGCGGTACAACAACGCGCTCGTGCTTGCCGAGAGCAACAACCACGGGCACGCGTTGCTTCTCGAAATGAACACGTGCGGATACCGTCAGCAATGGCGGAGCCCGCAAGGCAAGCCGTGGACGACGACCCTACAGTCGAAGCTCGAAGCCTTCGACACACTGCGCGAAGCAATGCAACAAGTCCAGGTCATGGACCGCGCAACCTGGATAGAGCTCCGAGCGCTGACAGTACCGCCGGGCAAGGTTGCACCCGAAGCGCCGAAGGGCGCACACGATGACGCCGCCATAGCGATAGCGCTTGCATATCGGTGCTTGCGCGACATACCATCCACGTGGCGCACACTCGCGTTACAGAGCCAGCGTACCCGTATGGATGACCTAATAGCCCGAAGCCGCGCGCGGCGTTTGCGGGCGAGCTCGCTACCCTTTTGAGGTCTCATGTTGACACCGGAGCACGCACAAGAAATCGTCGACGCCCATGACGACTACTGGAACGACAAGCGCCCGCGTATGCGCGAGCTGCGCAGTATGTACTTTACGCGGTTCTGGTCCGACCGAGAGTATGACGCGAACGACGGTATCTTGCGAACCGAAGTGCCGAAGGCGTACGCCGTCGTTGAGAGCTACCTCGGCAGCCTGTACGCGCGGAACCCGGCCGTTTTCGTACAGCCGGACCTAAGAGACAGAGGCAACCCCGAAGTCGCTGCCGCGACTGCGAACCAGTACCTCTTGAACGTGCGCAACGTCGTCGAAGACGCGACACGGCTTGCGCTCATCTACCCTTGCGCCTTCGTCAAGCTCGCACCGGTAGAGTCGGTCGACCCGCTAAAACGCGTGGCTTCGTCGGCGCTCGAACCGTGGCAAGTCATCGTCGACGACACTTCGGGCTCTTGGGAACATCAGCGGTATGTCGGGCATAGCTACCTGCTGCCGCTCGACGAAGCTGCCGCACGCTTCGACAAGGCGCCCGAAGACTTTACGCCGCGGGCGTATTCGCGTTGGATTGACACGCGGCGCACGACATCGCCAGGCGACAACAACGACGACACTGAGCTCGGCAAGTGGGTACGCGTTGTCGAGCTGTACGACCTGGTCGACGACGCACTGCTCGTCTGGTCGCCCGACTACGAGAGCGGCGCCGAGTTCGTCTTCGAAGGCGTCACGGTACAAGTCGGAGCGCTTGACCCCGACGTCACCGAAGGCGAAGAGGTACCCGACCCAGACTTCGAGCACGAGAAGACCGGCATCCCGTACAAGAGCGCGTCAGGTCGTCCCGTCGTGCCGATTGTGCCGCTGTACTTCAGTCGTGACCCCGGCGTGCCGTTGCGCGGGTACAGCCTTGTCGACCGGTCCTACGACCAGTTCCGCGAGCTCAACGTCATGCGTACCTATCAGGCGCAGGGCGTGCGCCGCATGGCGCGGCAGTGGCTCATGCGTGCGGGCTTCATGGACGAGAGCGCAATCGCAAAGCTCGCAGCGGGCAAGGACGGCGAGGTCATCGAAGTCGACGTCCAGCCCGGCATGCCGCTCGAAGGGAACATAATCTCGGCACCGCAAGCGCCCATTCCGGCCGACATTACGCTGTACGCGCAGACGGTCGAGAACGACATTCGCGAGGCCGGCCTACTCGCCCCGTTTACCCGTGGCGAGGTGTCCCGAACGACCGCCACAGAGGCGAACCTCCTCCAGTCGTACACGTCCAGTGAGCTGGGTCGAATGGCTAGACAACGCGATAGCGTAATTACTTCTATCGCACGCACTTATAACATTATGCTCTCGGTCATCCTGGGCGACGAAGCCGAACCGCTCGCACTACCCAACCCGGTAGGCCCGACCATGCTTTCGGCCGACGACTTGACGGGCGACTTCAAGTACTGGGCAGTCGACGCGGGCTCGACCCCGGCTGGCGACATGGCGAAGCGACAAAGCCTTGTCGAGCTCGCGCCGTTGTTGCTGCAGCTCGGCACGCAGGGCGCGTCTCTTTTGTCTGAAGTCGTGCGCACCTTTCAGCTTCCCGAAGAGCTTGGCGAGGTCGCACTGCAACCCGCCGAACCTATCGCACCCGAAGCACCCGGCGCGCAAGCGCTTGAAGGTGCGCCGCCCCCTCTTGCTATTGTGGAGTAGCTATGCCTTTCGACCCCGGCCCTTCCGTTCCCGATATGGCGCTTGCCGATGCTGCCGCCGATTCCGACGCGCTCATGGGCGATGCTCTAATGGGCATCATTCCGCCGCCGATGAAGCCGTACAACGGCAAGGTCGTCGACGCGCTCGCCAAGGCTTTGGCCGAAGTGCTCGCACTGTTCGACATGGCTGTCGAGCCCGAAACGTACACGGGACCAGTCGAAGCGCTCGACCCCGACCTTGTGCGCTTCCTCGCAATGGTCTCGACCGCTGCAGAGGACTACGGGCAACCGCTGCCGATTCGGCTCGAAGAGATGCGCGACGAAGCATCGCTCACCCGTACGACTGCAGCCTTGACGCAGCTCGCAAACGATGTCGACTTTGCAGCGTTCCTCGAAGCGCCCGACGAGCCGATGACCGAGACGCAGGTTGAGGTCGAAGTGACTGCGCCAGGCGTCGACGTCATCGAAGAAGAAGAAGAGTTCGACTTCTCGCAACGTATGCGGCGGTAACTCATGCCCATTAAATCGCTCGCCATGCGCATCAAGGAAGCTTTTGGCTTCCGGCAACGTGCGTCGACGATCATCCCGACAACACGCAAACAGGCGTATTATCGGACGATCGAAGGTATTGGCGAGTCGGGCAACCTTGCGCAAGCAATCACCCGCCGGCAGCCCGTGTCGTTCTACTACGAGGACAAGTGGCAACCGACGGGCACGCCAGGTCGGGCGGGCATCCGCGTCGGCAACCCGCACGCATTGTGGAAGGGTAGCAACGGCACGACTTACCTACACCTGTACGTAGACCCTCGAAGCGCCACGGCTACCGGCATGCTGCCGGGCTGGCGTACCTTCATCGTTTCCCGTATCAAAGGCACGTCTACCCTTGAACTCGGAGAAACGTTCTTCGGCACCCCGATACAGTTCCGTCTTGGGCCGGGCTACAACCCCGGTTGGTACGGAACGCAGGGGACGCCGCTTTATCTCGCAAAGTAGACAACCAGGGCAAACACAATGAACGAAGCACCCGAAGCCGTTGCGGTCGAAGCCGTCGCACCCGAAGCACCCGAAGCCGTCGACCAGGTCGAAGCGCCAGAGGTCGAAGCATCTGAAGCACCCGAATCCGCCGAAGGCCGGCCGGCTCTGTCATGGGATGAAGCCGTGCGTCGCGTGCCGCCCGATATTGCGAACCTCATGCGGTCCATGCAGGGCGACTACACACGAAAGACGCAGGAGCTCGCAGCGCAACGGAAAGACGTACTGCGAGAGCGCGAAGCCCTGCAGCGCGGCGCGTCGAAGATTCAAGCACCCGAAGAGCTTGGCGAGTTCGACCCGTTCAACGAGGCAAGCGTCTCGGCGCGTATCGAGGCGGAGGTTGCACGTCGTCTGCAAGACGTGCTCGCACCGATGCAACAAGAATACGAGCTCATGGCGGCAGAGGACGCCTATCAAGGCTTCTTGTCGAACCATCCCGACTTCGAGTCTGACAGCACGCTACGGGCTGAAGTGCAACAAGCGCTCGAAGCGTCGCCCTCTCTCGACCTGGAGACCGCGTACTATGCAGTGCAAGGTCGACGAGCTCGCACACAGGCAAGCGAGTCGAAGGTGCGCACGCAAGCCGAACGGGCTGCGCGTCGGGAAGCTGCGCACCGCGGTACCGGCATTCCGCGCAAGGGGCTGCGACCACGCAAGCCGCCCGCTCGCGACCTGAAGAAGATGGACCATGCGCAGATACTTGCACTCGCAAAAGAGCTTGCCACGGGGCGATAGCCTGCGATAAGGTCTCGACACTGCGGACCACACCGGCAACGGAAGTCTGCGAAGCTCGGCAGTCCGTTCGGATGACGCCCTAACTATCGTCAAACCTACGCACTTCGGAGGCCTTCGTGGCTCCCCCTACTTCAGTACTTAGTACTACTCTGCAGCTCCTGCGCGATAAGCTTGTTGATAATAGCTATTTGGCGCATCCATTGTTTCGCGCTATCGAGCAAAGCGGCAATCTTATCCGCGTAAGCGGTGGTAGCCGGGTCGAGCAGCCCGTAATCTTCGGTGAGCATAGCAGCCTAACCGAACTCACAAACGGCTTCGAACCGGTCTCTATGGCCGTTACCGACCCGTTTAACGTAGCCAAATACGAGTATAGTAACTTTACCCAGCCTGTTATCCTAAGCGCCGTAGAGGAGCTGGCTAACAAGGGTGAAACTGCTGTAGTCAACATTTTGGAAGCGAAGATGAATAACGTTATGCTTGGGCTTCGTAAAGCCGTAAGCAAGCGCGTGTTCACCGGCGGTTCTACCCTGTCGACCCTTCAGACTCTCAACGGCATGGGTACCGCCACCGCTGCCGCCGAGACTACGGGCTGGCTTGAAGGCGTCGCAACCGGCAGTCAGACCAACACGGTCGGCGGTCTCTCGAAGACTACGTATCGGTCTGAAAACTGGTTTAACGAAATCAAGGACGCCGGCGGTACCCTGTCGCTCGAAGACCTTGACGAGCTCTTCATCAACTGCCAGATTCGCAACCCGGCCGGCACCTTCCCCGACTTGCTCTTCATGTCGCCAAAATGTTTCGCCGCCTTTCAGGCGTTGCAGCAGTCCTCGGTCAACTACGTCTCCGCTGCCGATCGCGAAAGCCTCGACAAGGACATGGTTGCAATGTGGCGCGGCGCGAAAATCTATGTAGAGCCAAACCTTGGCTTTAACAACGCCGCTGGCGATGCTGTCTCCGCTTATGCGCTAAGCAGCTCACAGTTCCAACTCTACGCAGACACCGACGCGTTCTTCACTGTCTCCGATATGCTTCCCGTACCAGGGACCGCAACGAAGGCTGCGCAGGTCATCTCTCGTATCCAGCTCGTCACCGGGCACCTTGCCAGTCATGGCGTACTCTTGAAGGCGGAGAGCTGATATGGCTACCTCTACACTCGTTCAGTTCCTTGGCGATGGCGTCACCACACCCACGGGTATCGGTGCCGACTCTTCGAACCGACGCCAGGTCGAGACCTTCATCGCAGGCGGCGCGATTGCCTCCGGCGACTGGGTTTCTCTTGACGTCTCGAAGACCGGCGCCGACAAAGCGCTGTACGTCATCGAAGCACCTGCGACCGCAAGCGACGCACGTTGCATCGGTGTCGCGCTTGCTGCCGCTGCCGCGGGCGAACAGATTCGCGTCTGTATCGCGGGCTACGTGGCATCGGCAAACGTTGTGACCGGCACGGGCGTCGGTCAAGCACTGACCCCGAACGGTACCGCCGGGCGCACCGGTCCTGCAGAGTACGTCGGTAACGGTTCGGGCGCTGCGTCTATTCGCATCCCGACTGTCTGCGGCACTTGCTTGACTCTCGCGGCAGACAACAAAGCCGAAGTCATGGTCAAGAAGCAGTTCTAAGGCTTCGGCCTTCGGACGGTCGGCGTACTTGCCCGCGTCGGCCGTCCATCTTTCCACGGGCAAAATAGGTGACGTATGAACCTTGCCGATTTGCGCGCGTTCATGGGCAATCTGCTCGACTACGACCCCACAAACGTCACCTACACCAACCAGCTAACGGACCTTCTGAACGATGCGCAGACGCGTATCCTGACAGATAGGCCCTGGTCCTTCTCGATTGTCGAAGAGGATGTCGAGACACGCACCGACGTCGCGGTATCGCTCGCGTGCGTCAACGGCAGCTCTCAGGCAACCGGTACAGGCTTCCCGCTCTCGGCGTCGGCCGTCCGGCCGGGCTCGACCTTCGACGGCGCTACAGTGCGCATTGACGGGCGCGAGTACGAGATTGCGTACGTCGTCAACGCTACGACCTTGCACTTTACTACGCAGTTCGTCGGCGCTTCGGCAACCTACGCGACAAGCGTGCGGCAGCGCCAGGTCTACATGCCGTCCGATACGATGACTGTCGAGAGCGTGCTCGATATGACCGACGCGCTACCGCGGTCGCAAGCGCAGCTCTCGAAGTGGACGCGCGACGACGTGCAACTCGACCCCGATCAGCTCGGCACGCCGACCGCCTTTATGCCTTCGCAGTCTCGGCGCGTGCGAGCTCCTCGTGCCGTTACAGGCGTGTCGATTGCTTCGCCAGGTGCCGGCCGTGGCGTGCGTACGCTTCAGGTCTACATGGTCAACGTGCGTGCACCCGGCACGTCCAGCCCGGTAGAATACCCGGCGCAGTTCTCGGGCGGCTTCGAGTCGGCGCTTTCGCCGCCGTCGACCTTCGTGTTGTCTGACACGCAAGAGCTATCGCTCGTGCCTGAGACGTTGAACAACCGAACCGGGCTGTATCGCCGGTACTACTTTACGTGTACCGATCAAGGCATTGACGCACCCGTGCGCCTTGCCGACAACTCTTCGAAGGTCGATACGGTCAGTCCGGCCGGCACCGTGACGCTCTCACCCGATACGCGCTTGTCTGTCCTGCAATCGCAGGCCTTCGGGGAGGCGTCCGTGCGCTACCGCTCAACCGGCGGCGTGTATCGAGCCTTCGAACTCTACCCACACCCAAGCAACAACGCGCGAATGCGTCTTCGTCGACTCATGGCGCCGCAAGACATGAAAGAAGACCATGACGTGCCGCTCGTGCCGCAAGCGTACGCACAAGTCATCGCCTATGCAGCGATGGAGCAGCTCTGCTTGAAGCACGACAACGCAGCGCTTGCGCAAGTCTACGCCCGCAAGAAGGTCGCACTCTATCAAGCGATGGAAGCGCGATACCTGAAGGGCGTACCGCGTCGCATCATTAAGGGTGAGGCGTACACGAACGCGCGTTTCTACCCCAACCCCTTCGGGCCGTTGACCTTCACGCCATAGGGGAAACATGCGCGGAACGACACTACAGACCCCGACTGCAGGCGGCATCGAGACACGCGTGCCGGGCAACCCGCAGAATGCGCAAGTGCTCGACAACTGGACAATCGATCCGTCGACGGGCGGGTGGTCCTCTCGGGTTGGATACGAGCGCTTCCGACCGCAGACGAGCGCGGGCTTCCAGCCGTTCGACTCGACCGGGCCGATCACATCGCTGCACGTTGCGCAACACTTGGCGCAAGGCGCACGGCAGCTCGTCATGTTCGAAGCCGACGGCGCGCTACAGATGGTGTACGACATCGCAGGCACACCCGTACGCCGCACGCTGCAGTCGGGCCGACATACGCCGACCGCTACCGAGGCCGGCAGCTGGTATACGGACGTAGGCGACCGAACCATCGTCACAAACGGCGTCGACCGTCCCGTGATTGTGCGCCCGTGGCCGCTCGGAAACGCGACCGAGGCAAGCAACACTGCGAGCTCGTGCGTGCGTGCGCTCGGCTTCGCGGGTGCACCGTCGCCGGTTGAGGCAATGCGGAATGAACCGATGGACCCCGGCACGCAATCGCAGCGCACGGCTTCGGGCGGTCGCACGTCGTTGTGGTGCTCTTTCTCGGCGCAAGTGCCGGGCGAGACCGCGGGCGTATGGGGTCTCGGCTTCCCGCGCGGCGTAGCCAACAACGACGAGCAAAGCGTCTTCGACTGGTCGATTTCGTACTTGACCGACACGGGCAGCGAGTCGCCTTTGTCCGCACCGGCAACCCTTTCGTGGACAATGCCCGAAACGGCCCGCGGCTTTCGAGCTGCGATTGCGCTGCGCGTTCCGACTGGACCCGACGGCACGGTCGG
>Ga0208666_1000195_pt1 | contig 30076 bp, 40 predicted proteins | sample 5B_taG_FD_184078 | JGI IMG/M metagenome (GOLD analysis project Ga0208666, IMG submission 184078) | Marine viral communities from the Subarctic Pacific Ocean - 5B_ETSP_OMZ_AT15132_CsCl metaG (SPAdes) (version 2) | ecosystem: Environmental > Aquatic > Marine > Oceanic | place: Pacific Ocean...
CAATGTGTCGAATGCGAAAAGCATCACGGCTTGGTCAGGCTAGGGCCGCTGTATATCCACGAACTCGAATGAAAATATATATGCAAAAAATTGTGGGCGTTTTGCTTTTCAAATGAAGGTGGGGGGCCTGGCTGGAGGAGCACGGTTCGGGGTTCAATGGAAATTAGGCCTGATTATATTTCTAAAACAGTATTTCACCCCTCGCTCTGCTCGGGGTGCCCAGCGCCCGACGCGCACCCGCCTCGGTCGGTCGGGCGGAGGTCAATCGGCCTCCGCCCTAAGTACCTAGTCGCCTGACTCATCAAGCTTGGCTGCCCAATCTATGATGAGATTGGCGTACTTTTCTTTATCCTCATCAGTCGTCGCTAGCCAATGTTTCGTATTGTAATACGTGATCTGGTCGCGAATGATGTTTCTGGCAGTGTAATGCATCATTCCTCTCCGAACTTGGCAGCCATTGCCGCGCTTATCTTCTGACAGATATCGGAAGCTAGAATCTTTCCTTCGTCGGTTTCGTTAAGCTGCATCAGCGACAGGCCTGTCATGTTGAACTTGTCTTCCATAGCGTTCCAGTACGCCATTTTGAAATCCACTGTTGGATCTTCTGCGCGGAGCTCATTAACTTGATCAATTAAATCTTGTTCAGCTTGTCTGCTCATTGTCTTTCTCTCTTTCTTGGTTAGTGGGCGCGGCGACCATCGCCGCGCCCTAGTGGTTACTTGATCAATTCAACGCGTGGGGTTTGACCCTTGCGGGTGAGACCATCAATCTCTTCTTCTGTCGCGCCAAGCTGTATCAGAAGCTTAATCGCGCCCTTCTTATCGAAAGAGTTGGTTGGTTGCATACTTAACTTGATACCGTGGGCAAACCAATCAAAAGCACCATTCGTTTTTATAATGCTTTTGAGGGTGGATAAATCTTCTTTGATCTTGTCATTCTTGGCATGAATTTTAATAAACTCCGCAGCAGCTTGTTTCTCGCTTCGAATGATCGTTTTGTTGTTTAATGTAAAGTGTTTCATGTCTTTCTCGCTTTCTGTTTTGTTATCGTTCGTTACAACAACATTGTTGTACCACGCTATCCCATGATACCGCAACCCATAAAATGCATTTAACTGAAACTAATTTCAGGCCTAACGGCGCGGCAATAGGCGAGACCAGGCGAGAGCTCGAGCAGGATATTATCCTGGTACTACTATACCAGGCGCCGCGTCTGGTGCCGGCGGACCGGCCTCGAGCCAAGCCCGACCCGACCCCGACCCGACCCCGACCCGATGCCCAGCGCCCGACCCGACCGGGCACAAAAAAGGGCGACCCGAAGGTCGCCCAGTTGCGAGAAAGTTTGCCCGACTATTTCATGATTTGAACCCTAACGTCGGGCCGAGAATCTGGTCCGCGATCATCTGGCCACGTTCCACGGCCTTCGCGTGATTCCATTTCGATGGGTTGATAAAGCTTTCGGGATAGTCGGCTTTCGCATCCTCTTCGCTGTCGTAAACTTCGGTATGCATAACCAAGCCGGAACCGTCGCACTCGTGGCAATCGCTTTCCTTAAATTCATCGACAGCGATCTGGTGTTCGTGGATTCCGTAGCCATCGCATTCGGGGCATTGGGTGTGAATTTCGTATTCCATGTTTCGCTCCATCGGTTGTTGACTTCTATTTTATATCATGGGATAACATGGGGGTCAACAACACATAGGAGAAAATTGACATGGCAAATCCACTAGGCAAAGGCCGCAAAATCGAAAACCCATATGCGACGTTTAAGGCGCACCATCCGGATCTCGGGCATTGGGAAATTCGGGTTTTGAAAACCCATAAGCTTCCCAAAAACGAAAACGAATATGACACGTGGTACACCGCCGGAAAATCGGACGCGACATATGGGTCGTGGGAATATGGCGATATGTACAAGTCAGAAATCACTCGCATGGGGTTAGTCTATGCCTCGCCGGAATTCACCGAGGCCTACCGCGACGACCCGGCAATTCCTGTGGCCGACTAGTCCATCATTTCCCAGGAGATTGGGGAGGCCTTCGGGCCTCCCCTTTTTTGTGCCCGGACCAGGCTCGAGCCTGGTCTGAACTTGGTTCGGGCCGAGCTATCGCCCGGCCCCAGCGCCGGGCTGCCGGGCTCGAGACCGGGTCAGCTCCCGACCCGACCCGACCCGACAACGGGGCAAAAGAAAAGGGCGACCCGAAGGTCGCCCGATCCCCGAACCTAGCAGCTGGCACAAAAGCGGCTAGGCCCGATCCCCGACAAGGTTTCCCCTGTCACTCCCGATTATTGAACTCGTGAAACGAACCACAACCCTCATAACCTTCGTGGATATACCCGCCCTCAAAATCAAGGTCTGGCCACTTATCCCACAGCGCGGTGATCACCTCGCGGGGAGTGTCCCACGCGGTATCAAACCGATACGTCGCCTGCTTTATGTTCATGCCTTCGTAGTCTTCGATTTCTACCGGACCTTCATGATGGCAAGCGTTCCACTTGGTCCCCCAATTTTCGGATTGCCAATCGTACCAGTTCGGGATTCCCTCCGCTGCGCACCGCTCCTTGTCTTCTTCTGACAAGTTATCGCGGAACATATTTTCGGGCGACGGTATCACCTTCTCAAAATCCATTTCGTCTCCCATGTGCGCGATGAACTTGTCAACGTCCTCCGGTTTGCCGACGACGTTTAAGATGTTGCTTGTCCAGTTGGGCATCACGCCACCTCCCTATTTTTAGCGCGTTGCGTTGCGAGTAGATCATCAAGCGGACCCTCCATCTCAATGCGATGGGTTGTTGGAAAACCGTCTGCGGCCATAGGAAACGTATGGCCCCAATCAACGGACAGAACCGTGACGCGAACGTCTTCGCCTCCGGACGTAATCTTATACCAGTACTCGCAATCAGAAGCGTATTCCCACGGTTGCTGATCTCCAATTAAACGAACGCCTCCGCCGACAGACTTGTTAGCTTTAACAAACGAGGCCGCGAATTCGTCGGCCTCGAACCGTGGCAAATCCCACGCAAACCCCTTCGCGTCTTTTATCCAGACGAGGCCTCCGCCTTCAAAGGTTTCTCCATTATGAAGGCCTCCGGTATAGGGATATCCATCATGGTGCTTGTAAACGTGAACTTCTGACTTGAGACGGTAGGTGTTAGCGAAGTCGTCAGAATCGTAAAAAGTGTAAATTGCTCTTGTGGACATATCGTCCTCCATTGGTTGTTGACAGTCAGAATGTCCCATATATAATGGATCACGTCAACAACCAACGGAGCATGAAAATGCACAAGCTTATTTTTAAAAACGACAAGGCCGGAACGCTGGCCAAAATGCTAGAGCATTCCAACGCGAACAAGCGTCGGATTCCGTACACACAAAACGAGACGGAGGATCAAGGCCTTTGGCTTGTTAAGGATGAAGGCATCTATTTGATGTCGCCAACGGCGGAGAACTTCATCATGTCAAACGATGTCAACACCGTGGTCTATGCGCGGGGATACAAACCCACGAAGACAAACCGAGACACCTTATGGGACAAAACCCACGCGGTGAGCGGTGACGACTTCGCGGAGTTCGTTCGCCTTACGCCCAACATGGTTCGCAATGTGCTTCGCGGAAGTGACATCACCATCGAATTGAGCGAGACGCAGATGGCGGTGACAGCATGAGAAACCTTGATCCAAACTATGGCGACAATACGGCGTGCGATTGTTGCGGTCGCGTTTTCGACGTTCGCAATGAGCCGCACGAAGTGATCGGCGACAATTGGGTTTGCGGCAGTTGCGTTGAATACTACGACGAGGAGGAGCTGCGGGAGCGGCTCCTCTCCGCTAATTTTTGGGGCGCAGTGTGCCAGAATCTGAGCGCCAATTGACATCTGGGGGAGGCGGATCTACCGTCTCCCCTTACCTCCCTGACGGGCGGACCGGGCTCGAGCCCGGTATTCCCCCGCCCGACACCTTGGCCCAGGCCCCGCGCCTGGGCTTTTTTATTGGCCCGACCCGACCGACCCCGACCCGACCCGACCCGACCCGACCCGACCCGACCTGGCCGGCGCTCGAAATAAACCCGACCCCGACCCGTTGACACATCCTGGGAAATCATGGTATATTGACCCCGTCAACAACCAACGAGGTTTATCATGCCTAAGTTTACCAAGTTCTTTTCCACTGATAGCGCGAAAGCGATCAAGGCCGACAAGTACGGTTGGCTAAACGCAATCAACTACATGGCCCCGCACGATACCGCAGGCGTTGGCAATCTTTGCCCGAACGCAAGCGAGGGTTGCAAGGCCTTGTGTCTCGGAATGTACAGCGGCCAAGCCGCAATGGTTACCGATCTCGAAAACGGGACGAACGCCGTTCGCGAAAGCCGAATTGCCAAGTCTCAATATTTCATGGACGAACGCCAAGCGTTCATGGCCGAGATGGCGGGTCACGTTCGCGCCATGATTCGGAAAGCGGGTCGCGAAAACAAAAAGCTGGCGGTTCGCCCCAACGGATCCACGGACATTGCTTTCGAGCGGATCCCAACGGACAACGGCCAGCCTTTGCCAATCCGGTTTCCGGAAATACAATTCGTGGATTACACCAAAAGCGTGCGCCGCGTGTTAGACGCTAATCGGCCAGCCAACTATCACCTGACGTTTAGCCTATCCGAAACTAACAAGGCGGAAGCCGAACAAGTACTCGCGGCTGGTTTCAACGTCGCGGTAGTATTTGGCGCAGGCCAGCCAGCCACGTTCATGGGTCACCGCGTGATCGATGGCACGGAACATGACTTACGACACTTGGATCCGCAACCCGTTATTGTCGGGCTGGATCCGAAGGGCAAGAAAGCGAAAGCCGACACTAGCGGTTTTGTTGTGCGGGGGTATTAAAATGGGGGAATTATGTTTTGATATCGATCTTCGTTTGTCCGATGATGAAAACGTTCGTTTAGAAGTTACCGAAAATTATGAGGGGGATAAATACCACGTTGTGGTATTTATCGACGGTGATCATTGGAACACCGTAGGCCTTAGTAGCGGGAATGAATTACTTAAATATATGTCAGCATTTAATACGGCGCCGGTTGTTGACACTTGATGGCGCCGCCGGTGGCTGGGTGCACCTGGCCGCCGAACCCCGGTCAGATTTATCTGGCCGGGGTTTCCTATACCCCTGGCCCAGGCCGATGGTCTCGAGGACCAGGCTGGCCAATCCGGCGCCGGGTGTATCCGATCAGAAACTCTTGGAGCCCGAGCTGGTCCGACCCCGACCAGAGGCACGGCACCATGGTCCCTGGCCCCGACCCGATCTCCTGGGAAATGATGGACCCCGACCCGACCGACCCAGACCCCGACCTGACCGACCCCGGTTCATGGTCCCCGACCCGACCCGACTTGAGCCCGTGTTCCGCTAGCTCCCGACCCCGACTCCCGTCAAACAAATATAGGTTCGACTGTTCGAGGGCCTTAACAAGGAAGAAACTTACGCCCCCCGACTTGCAATAGGCGAAATTCCAAGCGACTTGATGGGCTGATACATTTACGCGGTTAGTTTTGGTCACTTTAAGTTCTAACCAGAAAGGAAGGCCTTCCGCGCATATGTGAACGTCGGGTATCCCGCCGCCGAAGCGGTTTTCAATCCGTGTGGTGTGCCAGCTTTTGGGGAAGTTCGCTCGAAGATTGTTCCATAGAAGCGTCTCCGGTTTCTGTGTCATTTATCACCTCGTAATCAGCATCTACAAACACGCTTGGGTGCGCCTGCCTAAGTTCAGATAATCGGGATTCGATCTCGTCGCGGCTCATGTTTTCGATAGCGTGGAAGTGATTCGTCTCGCGTCTGTCGGTCGTCAATCCGCCCAGCGCCGAACGCGTCTTCTCCGCGTTGATGGCAGCAGAGAACTGGCCGGCCTCTTCGGCGTTTTCCGAAAGTTCGCGCAATCGCTTCAACTGCCCCATCAGGGTGACGCCATACTTTCGTTCGCGCTCTTCTCGGAGTTCCACAACGTACTCCGCAACGTGCGGGAAATCTTTCGTGTTCAAAAGTTTGTGCGCCTGGATCTTCGCAATCCCGTTCTTGTCAGAGTACCCAGCCAGCCGGGCGCACTCGGCATTTGAATGCGTTCCATCCACGTAATGTCGGGCAAAAGTCTTTTGTCGATTCGTAAGTTTGCGTCCGTGCGCTTCCTCGATCTCTTCAGCTTTTGAGTCGATTCGACGTTTCATGTAAGTAACTCCTCTATACGGGCTTTCTCAAAACTAACCCCGTTTCCAACAAGGGTCAAACAGCTCTTTGGCTAGAAAAGTGTAACGGGAAGGTCTAAACTGTAACGAAGTGTAACGGGAAGTGTAACGACTACTTTTCAACCAGATCAACGGTTTAACCACTGTTTCCAGGTACTCGTCACACTTTTACACTTTTTTTCACCCATATTTTTATTTTCAAAACGCTTTTTTGAATTTGCCCGTATATATGTGACGGGAAGCATTTGACCTTGGTCCATGTTTCATGCTACCTTTACGAACTACCACGTTTCTAGAAAGGAAGAAAGATGAGAAACCACGTTATTTCCCTTTACGATTATACGGGCGAGGCTTTGCGCCCTTGGGCCGAGGCTGGTTATCAGTGCTTCGCCTACGACATCCAGCATGACGGTGAGCGGACGGAAGGCAACATCACCTACGTCCACGCCGACCTTTACAATACGGACACGCTTCTTGAGATCATCGGTCGCCACGGGACGGGGGCGTGTTTCATGTCCGCTTTCCCGCCTTGCACAGATCTTGCTGCGTCAGGTGCGCGGTGGTGGTCCAAGAAGGCGGAGGCCGACCCGTTATTTCAAGACAAGGCCGCTGCCCATGTTCAGCGGTGTATGCTTGTTGGTCAGGCGTTGGGTTGCCCGTTCTACATTGAGAACCCCATTGGTGCGTTGCCGCGTTTGTGGCGCAAGCCGGATCACAAGTTTGATCCGTGCGACTACGGCGGGTATCTTCCGGAGGACGACGTGCATCCGCGTTGGCCTGACGTTATTCCCCCGCGTGACGGTTATCGGAAGAAGACTTGTCTCTGGACAGGTGGCGGTTTCAATATGCCGCGCCAGAATGCGGTGGCGCATAAGACGCTGACGTATGACCGAGCTGATCCGAAGAAGGGACGCAACTTCTCGCCCGTTCATGGTTTGACGGGTGGCAAGTCTGCGAGGACGAAGAACATTCGCAGTGCTACCCCGCGTGGGTTTGCACGGGCGGTGTTCTTGGCGAATGCTGACTACTCGTGGAAGACGATAGGCTATGCGGGGCGTGGCGAAGTCGTCTTGGGTGGCGTTCGTGATTATGGAAATGGTGTTATTGTGAAAGGACTGATTGACTGATGAAGATGATCTGCAAGACCTGTGGAGGTAATGGTTACGTCGCTGTTGACGTGAGGGACGATGGAAAGGGGGCAGTCTACGACGACTGCCCCACGTGCCACTGTGAAGGAGAGGTTGAAGATGGACTTATGGAAGCGCATCAAACGCAAAGAGAACTGGGAGAGTAGAATGGGACCGGAATATTTTTTGTTGATCTTTGTCGGAAGCGTTGTCTCCGGCATCCTGATGTACTGGTTCTAATTGAGCCAGCTGACAACAGTTGACCTGTTCTCCGGAATAGGCGGATTTGCCCGTGGCCTTGAGGCTACCGGGCATTTCCGGACCACCTGTTTCGTGGAGCAGGATCCGTTCTGCCAGGCGGTGTTGAGGCATCACTGGCCCGATGTGCCTATACTGGATGACGTAAGACATGCCCGACTCCCCGACTTCCCCGACTCCCGACCCGACCTTGTTTGCGGAGGATTCCCTTGCCAGCCGTTCTCACAGGCAGGAAGACAGCTTGCTCAAGACGACCCCCGCCATCTCTGGCCAGAGATGCTTAGAGTTATCCGGGAACTCCGGCCCACTTGGGTTGTTGGAGAAAACGTTGTTGGGCTCATCAAACTGGGCTTGGACGAAGTACTCACTGACTTGGAAGGCGAAGGCTACGCCACAAGGACGTTTAATATTCCAGCTTGCTCGATTGGCGCCCCGCACCTCAGACAACGAATCTGGGTTGTTGCACACGCCGACAGCGAAAGCGAACCAGACGGCACCTTCGATGGTAACGCGGGGCAGCGGCAACTGGGTTTTGAGTTTGTGGCCGACCCCGACGACGACGGAGGCCAAGAGCGACACGCACAACGTCCAGAACAGGATCGACAAGGACAAACAGGTGATGCTGTGTCACGCGGTTCGTCTGTATCCAACTCCAAGCGCCCAAGAACCGGGGTGGAAGAACATCAAGGTGGTGGACAAGAACGGGAATCCGCCGACACACCTCAATCAGAGGTTTTACGACAAGGAAACGGGACGGATAGTTCAGAAGGGTTTGCGGCAAGTGGTGGCCGACCCGAAGAGTGGTGGGAGTTTGAACCCGCAGTGGGTCGCCTGGTTGATGGGCTACCCAACCGAGTATCTCAACTCCGTGCCTTGGGAAACAGCATCGTCCCGCAGATCGCGCAAGAAATCGGACAAGCAATAAGGGTTGCACATGACCATTAGCCACCTGTTCAATCCTGTCGAAAACGCCAACCTCCGAGTAATCAGCTTGGGCGCGGGTGTTCAATCCACGGTTATGGCGCTGATGGCTGAAGCTGGGGACATTGGTCCGAGGCCCGACTGCGCTGTATTTGCGGACACAGGTTGGGAGCCCAAGGAGGTTTACGACCACCTGGATTGGCTCGAAGGCCAGCTATCCTTTCCCGTGTACCGCGTACAGCGGGGCAACATTAAGGAAGATCTGGAATCCGACCTCAACACCACGGGCCACAAGTTTGCGTCGATACCGTTCTTTTTAATCAACAAAGACGGCACGAACGGCATGGCCCGACGACAGTGTACCAGTGAGTATAAGCTCAAACCCATACGCAAGAGGGTTCGTGAGCTTGCCGGGTTGAAGCCTCGACAGCGCACACCGAAGGATTTTGTCGTGGAGATGTGGATTGGCATATCCAAGGACGAGATGATGCGGGTGAAGGACAGCCAGGATTCGTGGGTAGAGAACCGATGGCCGTTGCTTGAGAAGGAGATGAACCGGAGGGACTGCCTTCAGTGGTTTAGTGACAGGTATCCGGAAAGGGTGTTGGCCAAGAGCGCGTGCATTGGTTGCCCGTTCCATAACGATCACGAGTGGCGGCGGATCAAAGATGAGTTTCCCGATGAGTTTGAGGAAGCCTGTCAGATCGATGAGAAGATCAGGGATGCAGAGGGACGGTTCCATGGAGCGCGGTTCCTTCACGCTCAACGGATTCCACTGCGCGACGTGGACTTCAGCACGGCTGAAGAACTGGGCCAGGGTGAACTGTTCAAAGATTTGATGCAGAACGAGTGCGAAGGAATGTGCGGTTTATGACCAAATACGAGACTATTGGTGAATGCAACTCGCGATACGGCCATGGGCGCTGGACGTTGACGCCAGAGTCCTCGAAAGCCGCAAAGAAACTTGGCATGAGAACCCAGGACTTCTTACAGACGCACGTCAATATGGCGCTTCATGATGAGATATGGCTGTTTCATCGAAAGATTGCGACGGGCCACTACGAACTGGTAGTGGCGGAGAAGCACAGGAGAAAGTGATGCAGAACAGGATCAACAAATTGATAGAGGTAATGGAAAGGGCGCAGGATCCGGACTGTAAAGAGTTCTGGAAACGAATCATCGACTACTTTTATGTGAAACACGTTGAAGAAAGTGTGAGAAAGGAAGGACTAAAATGAAGTTTTTTGATTGGCTACTTGGCAGAGAAGAACCTAAGCCCAAGCCTAAGCCCAAAAAGCAGCGTGTCGCGCTGATGCCGGTTCCGAAGTGGACACACGCCGGCAAGAAGGGCAAGACGATCTACTGCCCTCACTGTAAGGCTCCGACGCACGTGTACAACTTCGCGTGGTCAGCACTGGTTTGTCCGTCATGCAAGGCGGAAGTCAACAAGTACCTGTGGCTGATCTCGAAAGATGTATAGGGCAATGACACTGGCTGCGGCGCTACTCTTAGCGCCCAGCCACGCATTGGCCGACGAGAAGTCTTGTCTGGCCGAGGCCATGTACTACGAAGCTCGAGATCAGGGCTGGCGCGGCATGTTGGCCGTGGGCATTGTAGTTCAGAACAGGGTCCGCGATGACCGTTATCCGGACACGGTGTGCGGCGTCGTCAGGCAGGGGCGCTATCGCAATGGCAATCCGGTCAGGCACAAGTGTCAGTTCAGCTATTACTGCGATGGCAAGCCGGAGCGCCCGGCAGAGAAGGAACCCTGGTCCGTGGCCCTTGATCTGGCGACTATGCTTCTATCGAACAGGGTCCAGATGGTTGGTCTGGAGGACGTGACGCACTATCACGCCGACTGGGTCAATCCATCGTGGGCCAGTTCCATGGAAAGAAAGAAGCAGATTGGTGAACACATCTTCTACGCTCAGAGAGACGGCACGAAGTGAATCTCACGTGTGTCTTCGTTTACATACGCTATGCGGACGTTGAGCTGTTTCTGGAGGTCTGATCGCTTCCGGTGGATGCGATGGTACACGTTACGGTTTTTGTTCTTTCGAAACCTGTCGGCCTTTGAGTCGAACAGAAAGACCTTCGCTTCAGGGGTCACAGCGATAGCGTCAATGGGACCATGCTTGCCGAGAGGGATGAATACCCACCACCCTTTCCGGAACAAGTATTCTGCGAGGATGCTTTCGCAAACGTCGCCTGTTTGGTGTCGGATATCCGGCATTAACGCAAGGCTGACGGTAATAAATTAAAACATCAAGCCAACGACATATGGTATAAAGGGTCATGGCAAAGAAAGCAGCACAAACATATGAGGGTCGAACTAGGGTCCGGCGGCGCAATCAACCGCACCCGTTCAACATCCGTAAAAAGCTGGGACCAAGGAGCAGCGCCCGTGGTATGCGAAAGCGCAATCGGGGTCAGGGCTGAAGCGCGTCCAGTTCATAACCCAAAGCATTTAAAAGAGCCTCGATTTTGTAGATCGAAGGCTCTTTTATTTTTTGTCGCTCGTAGTTTTCGATTGTATTAACGCCAACACCGGACAGCTTTGACAACTCGGCGCGGGTCATGCCGCTTTCTTTTCGTAGGTCGAGTAGTATCTGCGCCCAGTGTTCTGACATCGGTCAGTGCTTCACAGGGTCGTCTGGGTCAAAGTTTTCCAGAAAATCTTCGTGACTCCCCTCATCGTCAGCAATGGCTAGCGTGCTTGTCAGAAGTTTTGACATGACATGAAGGATACCAAGAATACCAACGGCGGCAGCACCGTTCTCAATTGCAACTCGGAACAGAACAACTGACTTGCCAATCGGATCCAGATCGCCGCGCTCGTAGGTGGCCTTGTCCACTTCTTCGTAGAAGCTGTTCAGGTTTTTGTGGTCGTTCATCCTTCAATCCTCCTTCTCGGATAGCGCCGCGTACATCGACATGACGTTCGCGTCACTCGGTGCTTTCTCGGATACCTCTACCAAGAAAGATATCTGTTGAGCTGGCGACCGATGATTCTTCTCCGCCATGTCCCAAAGCTTCTCCCACGTTGGGATCGGAACTGCAACGGACTTGTACTTCTTCGTATCTGGCATTGGATTCTCCTATTTCAGCCATTCTTTCAAGTCTTCGCCCATAACCACGCTGGCGACATCCATCTTGTCGCGAAGAGCTTTGACGATTCGTTCGTCAATCGTGCCTTCCGCGATCAAATCTATGTAGGTGACATGCTCTTTCTGTCCAATCCGGTGAGCCCGGTCTTCAGACTGCATACGAACGGCCAAGTCAAAGCTGTTCGCAAAATAGACGACTGTGTTGGCGGCAGTCAGGGTGATGCCGTATCCACCTGTCTGTGGGTTGCCCACAAAGAACCGCGCCTCGCCGTTCTGGAAGCTTTCGATGGCCTCCGACCGTTCCGCGTCCGACGTGTCACCAAAGTAACTGACCGTGGACCGTGGGCCATACCTCTTGGTCAGCGCCTTCTCGATACGCTTTATGTCGTAGCGGAACCGCGACCAGATGATGGCTTTGCCCTCGACCTCTTCGAGACAGTCCATCAGTTCGTTTAGTCGATGATCTTTGATCTCTATCGTATCTCCGCTATCCGCTCGTGTGTGACCGGACAGCACTTGCTGCATCCGCAATAGCTGGGTCATGACGTTGGTCGTGGTCATGAACTCTTCGTCTTCGATGTGCGCCAGCGCATACTCTTTCAAATCGCGGTAGATTCGAGCCTGGTCTTCCGACAGTTGAACGCTGCGCCGAGTGTAAATCTTTTTTGGTAGGTCCAAGCAATCATCCTTCATGACGCGACTGCTAAACGTCTTGAGCAGGCTGGACAGCTCTTCCAAGTTTCGATAGCCGACGATTTGATTGAAGCTGTGTGATCCGACGTTGCGCCGATTCATCACGGCGTACCGATACTGAAACTGAAAGAAGTTGTCACCCGTCTCGCCAAGCAGCCGCTTGTCCATGAATCGGCATTGCGACCAGAGATCCATGGGCGATTGCGTGACAGGAAACCCGGTCAAGATGCGACGATACTTCGCCAATTGCGACATCCGAAGAAGGGCCTTGGTCCGTGAAGCTTTGGGCGATTTGATTGACGTGCTTTCGTCTACCGCTAACAGAGCGTTCGACATCCTCAACACTTCTGTTAGGTACTTCTGTCCCTTCTTCGTGCTGAGTGCCTCCACGTTCATGACCAGTATGCGGAAGCCTTCACTCGGTCGCATGAAGCTGGCTAGATCGGCCTTGTCCGCCTTTTTAGGGTTCGGGTTCCACGTCGCAGACAACGCGGCCTCGAAACAATCGTCCGGCATGTGGGTGGGTATCTCGGTGCGTGACCAGTTCCGGTATACACCCTTCGGCGCAATCACGATGAACGTGTCGATCTTGCCGGTCTGATACAGCATCGCCGCTGTATCGATGCACACCTTCGACTTGCCGGTCCCCATCTCCATGAAAAAACCCCAGTTCTCTTTCGACCAGGATTGACGCAAAACATCGTCTTGGTGTTTATAAGGCTTGGTTTTGTACTGATAGTCCATGATTGGCACTATATATTGCAACTTACCTCTTGCATACCCCTAAATCATGGATTATGGTGCGAAAATCAGAAAGCGAGAGATTGATGGCAACTGTCTACGTAACGCAAGAAAACCCCCGCGTGAATATCGTTTCCGCAAACAAGTGGGGGGACCTTGAACCGCTCACGAATCCCTTTGATCAGATACACGTAAACCCTGGCCGCATCGTGTCGCAGATACGACGCAAGCTTCGGGACGTTAGTGATGACGATTGGTTGTTGGCCATGGGTGACCCGGCCATCATCGGGGTAGCTTTTGCCGTTTTTGCGGAACGAAACCACGGTCGTGTCAACATCTTAAAGTGGGATCGTATGGAGAAAACATACTATCCCGTAAAGCTACAGTTGCGCGGCGGTGGCATTCAGAATTTAGCACCTGACGAGGAGATACGTTAATGAGTGATAACGACTTATGGAAAACGATTGAGGCGGATGCGGAAGCTGACGCTGATGCGTTTAACGATCTGACTACAGAGGGCGCCACCGAGCTGGCGTCGATGATCCGTCACCTCAGTGAGTTGCAGACGCAGCTTGGTGAGGCGGAGGAGCGGTTGAAAGGCCTGAAGCGGCAGATCAACCGTTATACCCACGATCTGATTCCGGCAAAGATGCAGGAGACAGGTCTTGATGAGGCGAAGGTGGGGGGCAACAAGATTAGCCTAGCCACCTATGTGAACGGCACCATGCCGAAAGATCCCTTGCAGCGTGACATTGCGTTGTCTCACCTTCGTGAGATCGGCGCGTCTGATTTTATCAAGAATCAGATCAGCGTTGATTTTGCCGTGAGCGAGGACAATCGCGCCAGAGCAATGCAAGCGGATCTAGAGGACCAAGGGTACGACACTGCCGCCAAAACGTGGGTGGAACCCCAGACGCTCAAGAAGCTTATTCGTGAGCGGATGGAATCAGGTCAAGAGATCGACCTAGAACTGTTTAACGCGTCCATTGGAACATATGCCAAGATCAAAGGAGAATCATGATGGCTAAAGCAAACGGAAAACTACCAGCAGAACTCGCCGCCGCGTTTGAAGAGGATGCTTCATACGGCTTTGAGGAAGTCACCTCGTCAGATTTGCAGATACCATTTCTGCGAATCATTCAGGCGCTGTCGCCGCAGCTAAAGAAAAGCGACCCAGCTTTCATCGCGGGAGCCAGCCAAGGCGACATCTTCAACACGGTTACGAACCATGTGTGGGAGGCTGACGAAGGCGTGGTCGTTCTGCCGGTGCATTTCCAGATGAAGTTTTTGGAATTTGTACCTCGAACTCAAGGCGGTGGTTTCTTGGGCGAGATTGCAGCGGACTCACCGGACATCCGGGCTGCGGTTCGCGACAAGGACAGCGGCATGGAACTTCTGCCGAGCGGTAACGAGCTTGTTCGCACCGCGCAGCATTACGTCAAGATCGTCCATGAAGATGGCAACCTTGAGAATGCGATTGTCGATATGAAGAAGACGCAGCTAAAAAAGAGCCGCCTCTGGTTGTCTATGATGATGATGCAGAAGCACAACGGCAAGACGATGCCGTCGTTCGCTAACACCTACCGTCTCAAGTCAGTTGAAGATGGTAACGACAAAGGTTCCTGGGGGTCTTGGAGCATTGCAATGGAAGGCACTGTGCCTTCCCTAGAAGCTTACAACGACTGTAAGGAACTGCATTCGTCTATCAGTTCGGGAGAACTGAAGATTGCTCCGCCGCCGCAGGAAGTTGAGGCGATTGCGGATCAATCCGAAGAAGTGCCATTCTAGGTGCGTGGGACCCGCTTAGTCGCGGGTCCCTACTTTTTCATGGAAGATTTAGCGCAAAGGTTCCTTGACCTGTTTTCCGGGTCGCAAGGAGCTCATGGACAGACAGACGTTTTAGGTCGTCAGCGGAACGGCAAGCAACAGGCGAAGTATGAGATCGTCCGTGAACCGTTGTCCGTGGACCACGTTCAAGATCACTTGGACGGACGATTAGGTGTCGGGTCGATACCAATCGATGAAACGAACAAGTGTCAGTTCGGTGCGCTGGACATTGACGACTACAACCTCGATCTGCCGCTTCTACTGGCCAAGGTCAAAAGGTTCAAGCTCCCCTTGGTCCTGTGTCGGTCCAAGTCTGGGGGCGCTCATTTGTTTCTATTTATGTCAGAGCGGATTGCAGCGTCCGAGATGCGCGACCGTCTGGCCGAGTTTGCCGCAGCGTTGGGTTGGGGCAACTGCGAGATATTTCCGAAGCAGGAAGAATTGCTGGCGGAACGCGGCGATGTAGGCAACTTTATCAATCTGCCTTATCAGAACGCGAAGTACACCACCCGGTATGCGCTGAAGAAGAACGGCGACTCCATGTCACTGGAGGAGTTTTTGGCGGCTGCGGAGAAGGCGCGGATCACCGCCAAGCAACTAGCCAACATATCCTTGGGCGGCGACAAGGGGGTTCTGCCGGATGGACCGCCGTGTCTACAGCAGCTTACCGAGTTCGGTACACCGGAGGGTGGCCGCAACATGACGCTTATGAACATTGGCGTTTACTACAAACAGGCCGCGCCAAACGATTGGAAAGAACTGCTGGAGAAGCACAACCAAGACTACTGCAACCCGCCGCTACCAGCGCGTGAGGTGGTCGTTGTGCAAGAGCAGCTGGAGAAGAAGGAGTACTTCTACACGTGCAAGTCGGAGCCCTTGCATAGTCACTGTAACAAGTCTCTTTGTCGGTCGCGGAAGTTTGGGGTGGGGGATGCGAACTCGCACGTCCCTGTCGGTGGCCTGACGGTTGTGGAGTCGGAGCCTCCTGTCTGGTTTGTAGACGTGGACGGTGCCCGGCTGGAGTTGTCTACCAAGCAGCTACAGATGCAAGTGGAGTTTCAGAGGGCTTGCATGGAACAGATGTACAAGATGCCGGCACGGATGAAGGAATCGGATTGGCGAGATCTGGTGGACAGTTTGCTCAGTGATGCGACGAGGATATCGGTGCCGGAGGAACTTACCCAGAAGGGCTTGTTCACGGAGTTGCTGGAGAACTTCTGCACTTCGAGGATTCAGGCACACAGCCCAGAAGAACTGCTGACGGGTAAACCGTGGACCGAGGACGGTGTCACGTATTTCAAGTTGAGTTCATTGCAGGACTTTTTGAAGCGTAACAACTTCACACAGTATACGCGGGGTCAGATTACCGAGCGTCTGAAAGAAATGAACAACGGGGCGGAGTCGGACAAGACTTACAGGTTCCGTGATAACAACGATAACTGGAAGTCGGTGCGGGTTTGGTTTGTACCGGAGATGCATCGTGGTGAAGTGGACCTTCCAGAGGTGACGTTTGAGCCAGAGGATCCACCGTTTTGACCGATCAACACGAAACCATCCTTGGTCCACCAGGCACGGGCAAGACGCAAACCAACTCCAACCGGATACGAGAGTGCATCGAACAGGGCATCGCCCCAGACCGCATTGCCTGTGTTTCGTTTACCCGCAAGGCAGCAAAGGAAAGCCGGGAGCGGGTGTGCCGCGATTGGGGCATTGATGAGAAAGACATGCCCTACTTCCAGACGCTGCACTCCATGGCGTTTCGATCCGGTGGCTACAGCTCCGATGATGTTCTGAGCGGCAAAGACATGAAGGAGATCGGTCAGGCGGTAGGCATACCATTCGGCAGCAAGTCTGGAGGCGGCACTGAATCAGACTTTGATACGTTGGGCTTGGCCAAGGGTGATTTCTACATGAGCCAGTATCACCTGTCGCGGAGCAAAGGACTGAGCCTCGAAGAGATGCACAGGCGCCTTGGGGATTACAATGTTGATTGGCCTGAACTAAAACGCCTTGTCTTAGCTTACGAAGATTACAAACGTGTCCGTAATAAGATTGATTTTACGGACATGATTGCGAACTTCATCAAGTCGGGCAATGGACCAGACATAGAGGCTTTGTTCGTGGACGAGGCGCAGGATTTGTCTACCCTTCAGTGGTCCATGGTCAATGTTCTCCGGAAGAAGCCTCGCATACAGGTGTTCACGGGCGATGATGATCAAGCCATCATGGGGTTCCAGGGCGCAGATGTAGGGGCCTTTCTTAACGCAACCGAAAAGAAAACGGTCCTCCAACAGTCGTACAGGCTACCCAAGACGGTGTGGGCGGAGGCTCAGAGCATCGTTAGCCGCATTCAGGGCAGAGCCCCAAAGCAGTGGCGACCGAAGGACGAAGAGGGCAGTTGCCATGTGCATCAGAGCATTTGGGATGTCCCATTTGACGAGGGCGAGTGGTGCGTTATGGCACGGACCAACCGGATCGCCTCGCATTACGCGCAAACTTTGCGCGACGAGGGTTGGGTTTACAGCCGCAATGGCCACCCCAGCATTCCGACAAAAACATACGAGGCGCTGCACGATTGGGAACAATGGGCCAAGGGAGAGCCGCTGACGCCCACGAAGATCAGAAACGTCTACACCTTCATGGAAATGGGCGAGGGCTACTCACGGGGCTTCGGAGCGCGTTCTAAGGCCCTTTTGGGATTGGATCCGGAAGCAGAGATCGGGATGTCGGAAGCGCGGGACAAACTGGGCCTGTTATTGGATGGATCTGTGCGATGGCATCGGGCGTTGTCGAAGATTGACCTCGACACGAAGAACTATGTTCTTAATGCGTTGAAACGAAAAGATAACGTGCGTAACCCACGAATAAAGGTTAGTACTATACATTCTATGAAAGGCGGCGAGGCTGATAACATTCTGGTGGTTCCAGACCTATCTTATGCTGCGTACAAGGAGTATATGGGCAACCCGGCGACCGAGCATCGGGTGTACTACGTCGCGGTAACCAGAGCCAAGAAGGCCCTCCATATCATGCTGCCGGAAACAAACAGGTATTACGAGATATGAAACCCAGCGAGTTTCTTGAGACGGCGGCGGCTCTGGTGAGCGGAGACAGAGCGGAGCAGTACGGAGACTACAGAGATATGCATCAAAGGGCGGCGGACTTGTGGTCCGCGTACCTAGAAACAGACATATCAGCGGAACAGGTTGCCTTCTGCATGGCCTTGCTGAAGGTGGCTCGAAACGAAAAGGGCAAGATAAAATCGGACAACGGTGTAGATGCTTCGGCGTACACCGCTTTGTGGGCGGGGATAATGGAAAATAAAGATGCGTGAGGACTTGTTTGACGAGAAGGTCTGGTTTCCGCCGGAACACCTACCGGACCTGTCTGGCGAGAAAATTATTGCCATAGACACTGAAACAAAGGATCCGCATTTAAGAGACTTGGGGCCAGGGTGGGTTAGAAACGATGGAGACCTTATAGGGATTTCTGTCGCCACCTCTGAGTGGAGCGCCTACTTGCCGATTGCCCACGAGGGTGGGGGAAACATGGCAAAGGATCTCGTACTCAGGTGGCTCCAAGACCAATTAGACCACGGCATGTCCGTGGTGTTTCACAATGCACAGTATGACTTAGGGTGGCTGTTATCGGAAGGTATTACGGTTAAGGGTCGTATTCTGGACACAATGATTGCGGCGCCCCTGCTTGATGAGAACAGGTTCAGTTATTCTCTTAACGCTCTGGGGTCCACGTACCTTGGAGAGCGCAAAGCGGAGGAGGATCTCCGAAGAGCGGCAGACCAGCACGGCGTAGATGCCAAGGCGGAAATGTGGAAGCTACCAGCCGAAAGGGTGGCGGCGTATGCGGAGATGGACGCAACGCTGACGCTCAAGCTTTGGCATGTTCTGCACCAGAAGCTGGTTGAGGATGATTGCGAAGAAATCTTGAAGACAGAACTGGCGCTTCTGCCTATGATATTTGAGATGAAACGTCGCGGTGTTCGTGTTGACGTAGACAAAGCAGAGCAAACCAAGGAGTTTCTACAAAAGAAAGAGGACAAGCTGTTAAAGGAGGTTAAGGATGAAACAGATGTTTACCTCGAACCTTGGAACGCCAAAAGCTTGGCAATGGTTTTTGACAACCTTGGCCTCACGTATGAGCGAACAGCGAAGTCAGACGCGCCCAGCTTTACAAAGCACTTCCTTAAAACCCACGAACACCCCATCGCCAAGAAGATTCTGGAGATTCGTGAATACAACAAAGCGAATACCACTTTTGTTGATACGATTCTCAATCATCAGCACAATGGCCGTATCCACTGTCAGTTTAACCAGTTGCGCTCTGACGAAGGTGGAACTGTGTCAGGACGATTCTCATCAAGCAATCCGAATTTGCAGCAAGTTCCGTCCCGCCACCCAGAAATAAAGTCCTTGGTCCGTGGCCTGTTTATACCGGAAGAGGGATGCCGGTGGGGCAGCTTTGATTACAGCGCCCAAGAGCCACGGTGGATGATGCATTACGCCTCGTTAGCGCCAGCCACAAGGGACAACGAGAAGGTCAAGGAGATCGCTGATCAGTATCAGAACGATGATCTGGACTTCCATCAGATTGTTGCGGACATGGCCGGCGTCAGCCGCACTCACGCCAAGACAATCAACTTAGGCATCATGTACGGCATGGGCATTGGCAAGCTGGCGGCGACCTTGGGCGATATACCGTTTGAAGAAGCCAAGCTTCTCCGCAACGAGTATGACGAGAAGGTGCCGTTTATTCGGGCCCTTGCCTCATCAGTCATGGATGCTGCGTCCAAGCGGTGCGAAGTGCGTACGCTGTTGGGTCGCAAGTGCCGATTCCCTATGCGGGAACTGAAAGGCTACTCCAAGGAGTACAAGAAGCCGATCCACGTGGACCGCCTCGAAGAGAGGTGGCGCGATGTTCTGGACACGCCGGTCGAAGAGCGCGACAACAATTGGGCAAGCCTGAATCCGGAGCGGTATCAGGTGGCGTTCGTGTACAAGGCGCTAAACAGGCTGATACAGGCGTCGGCGGCGGATCAAACCAAGTTCGCGATGAAGGACTGCATGGACCATGGACACTGGCCCATGCTCACGGTTCATGACGAGCTCTGCTTCTCAATAGAGAGCGATGAACAGGTGGCCGAGATCAAGGGTTTGATGGAGAACTGTGCGCCGGGTTTGACCATACCGTCCAAGGTCGATGTGGGGTTGGGCGATAATTGGGGGTCAGCTAAATAACCTAAAAGTTGAATTTCCCTCGAACTCCGAATGATGTGTCCTTGGGCCGTTCCTCATTTATGTTTTGAGAGCCGTATAAGGAAACGTTTCCTCCGCTTAGTACGTTGCCCATGGGAATGTCTACGGATCCAGAGAAAGACCTGTCGGACCTGTTGGGCTCAAAATACTGACCCGTGACGGTTGGGGCGTTGTCTCCGAACATTCCGCGTAGAATCTGTCCTTGGGCACCTATGCCACGGCTCCTATCAGAATTCGTAAAAGTGTTCCCTAGTACGTTTTGAAACGTGGACTCACTCCGGCCATAATTGACGTTTGCAGATTTAGGCCGAAGCACTTTGTCCATGAAGTCGGGGACTACGCCGTCAGGAAACATGGCGCGTATTCCAACATTGTAGCTGGTGGATTTTTGTTCCTGATTCTTGAGGCGGAAATACTCTATAGCCTCTTGAGGAATGCCCATAGCCTGGGGAGTTACTTCGGCGGTAGATCTATCGTAGTTTCCCGTGACGCTTACACTGTCGCCTAATGGGATACCCCGGTCGGGAGTGCGTAAATAAAATTTGCTTGTCTCTGCGCCGCCTTGTCGATTAGCGGAATACCCGCCTAGTTGCAAGATACCGCCCTGTGCAAATTCGTGACCACCCATTTCCTCACCCGGAGACCCGCCGCCCATACCCATCGCATCGGCGGTTGCTGCTGCCTGCGCTTCTGCCTGCGCTTGTGCCGCTGCTTCAACGTCCGCCTCCATGCCCAGCACAGCTTCGGCGTTGGGGTCAACGGCTTGTCCGTAAGCATTAATTCCTAAATCCGTTGGTCCTCCTGTCGTGGTGCCATACCCAGCAACTTGCCCACTGCTTATGCCAGACCCTGTTTGCTCACCAACGCCAAACGCCGTTCCGGTCGAAGGTCCAAAAGCACTTCCGATTGCGTTTGCAACCGTTCCAATGCCGGGGACTCCGGTTAACGCTGTGAGGCCAAGCCCTAGAGCCACATCGGCTGCACTGACATTAACATCTCCAAGCGGGGTTTCGATATTAACGTTTGGATTAAGGCCACTAAGAGCAGACCCAACGGTATTGCTAAACTCTGAAAGTCCCGGGAGCCCTGAGATTCCAGATCCGGAACTGACGGCCTCGCCGCCAAAAGTGTCTTCGCCTTCTTCATTCTGTAAAGCCTTGTCCGGCGTGTAGGGTTGTAGTGCTGGGGGTTGCGTAAAATTGTATATTGGGGGGGCGTTGTAATAAGCCATAACCTATTCGCCCAAGGCGCTCCATGTCTTACCGTCGAACACGCGTGCGGATTGACGGTTATCTCTGGCAATCGTGTAGCTGCAATGCACCCAGCCGGAGTCAGGAACGCCTTCCTTGTAAAACTCCAGTATGAGCTGGTCGAACTCACAGTTGTCTTTGACCCATAGTGCGACTTCCTTGTTCGGGATACCCGGCACTTCAAAGTCTACAGCCTCGCCTTTTACATGCTGCGAGTTGTCGGACGATCCAATCTCTCGATTAAGATAAAGGTCACGAAAGCCACTGTTAGGCGCAAACGGAATACCGTAATGGTTGCGGACAGGCTCAAGGATCTGGTCACAGACCATGATCAAGTTCTCTACTTCCGTGGACCCTGGTTCGTTGGTAATGCCCAACCGTTCAGCCGTAGACGACTTGGTAAGCTCACTCAGGGTAAAGTGGTCGGAGAGTTGCATTATTGATTTGCTCCAATGCCCAAGAGTTTATTCTTCTCTACCCGCCGTAATGGATTCATCTGTTGAGCCGCTGCCGCCGCATCAGGAATTTGTTGCCTAATGTCTTGGACAACGGGTCTAGCAGCATCAATTGCTCCAGAAACAGCTTCTCCTACCGCTCTTCTGTCATCCGAATCAACTGCTCCGGAAGAATATGTTGAGGATATCAACCGAAGCTCTTTTCCGATAACATCATTTACTCGGCGCCTAAACACGCTCAAATTACCAAGCTGCTTCTTTGCCTCTGCCGTAGCCTGCTGTCGAGTTAATGTCACGCCATCTGCCTTGGCCTTGGCCATGAGATCATCAGCCAAAGCTCTTATGCCCTTCTTCAGTTCTCCGGCCCTGATGTTTGGACGCGTCAGCAAATTAAGAAATCTTTTGTTTCGCAATATCCTAGAACTGAGGAATATACCAGCAACGGAAGGAATCGTTGCCGCAGGGTTGGCGATCAAAGCAACACCCAAACCGGCGACATACGTGGGGGCGGCTAGACCACCTTTGCCCTTGAGTGCCTGATCACCAACTGGAATCTTGGTGAGCTTCACCAAGTCTCGAACAACATCCTGCCCAAGAACCTTCGACAAAGAACCTCTTTGATTAAGGTTGGTGATGGACGCTGCCATGGCATCTCTCCAAGCACCGGAGGCCACAGCTTCCTCTGTAATCCCTTTTGGAAACGCTTCTCGGATAATCCGAGACATCATGGCGTCCTTCAGTCCAAAGGGCTCGTCTAAGTTATACGAAGGGACTTTGTTGATAAGCTCGTCTACAAGCTTTGGATCTTTTACTGCCGCTTGAACCAGCGCATCGGCATCGTCTATTCGCCCAGTTTTCACAGCGTTAAACAATGCGCTAGAGCTTTGCGCCTGCGCTTCGGCCACATCCGCCTGCAAACTTTGCACAATGTTACGCATGTTTGGGTTTGTAATAGACGATGGGGCAACAGACCCAAACCGGAATCCACCCCTCACCGGATCAGGTGCCACCAGTGCAAAATCTTTTAAAACACCGTTAAGTCTTTTAGCTTCTGCTGGGCCAAACAAAGCATCTTGAACTTCCTTGCCCAAGCTATCAAACGATCTACGAAATGCTGCGGGGTCGAAAACGCCCAAGTCATTTGCTTGTTGAACCGTGCTTTTTATCCAAGTGCTTGCCAACGCTTGTCGAGCGACATCCCTGTGTGCCGTCCTAGCCGCTGCGGCTGCGGCATCGTCGGCATGAAGCTGAAACGTGTCTGCAAGCTCTCCAAGAACACGCTGACGATACGGATCGTTCTGTGGCAGTGATTCGATAAATTTCGGAGGACGAAAACCAAGCCCAATCTTGGACAAGGCTTTTTGTGCGGCGGAGCCTCCGCCAGCCAACTCAGGAAAATTTGCCCCAAGAAGACGATTAACTTCTGTTATGTTCCCTTGACGTGCAGCATTGGCCATCGCATTCCATTGAGTTTCTGGAATGCTCTGCATTGCGCCGCGCACTGTTGCGTCCGGTGTAACGCCTTTTAGATAGTTAAGCAGAAGTTGCGGTTTACCCGGCTGCACTACAGCCTCAACAACAGAACTGAGGTCGGCAAAGTAGCCTTCCTTGATGTTCTGGTTGAGCATGTTCATGGCACCGGTTTTGAATATCTCCGCACCCTCTCTGTAGTGTTTCTGAGCGTCTTTAAACTTTTCTAAACCTGACGAAAGTTGATCAGCAAGTTTGTTAGCGTCATCTTTCGGGATAAATTGACTACTAGGCCTTCCGGGAGGCGGGGCCAAGCCTACATCAGCATAGGTTGCGTTACCGCCAGATCTAAGCTGGACAATCTTTTGATTGATGCTGTTAGCAGCGCCGTCGAACATTTCATCGAGTTTGTCGGACAGACCCTTCAACTGATTGTCTGTAACGTCTCCAACGAGGCTTCCGCTACGGGAGTTCTGAACCGCTGATCGAAGAGCCTGAAGCTCACCGATTGTGTAGTCATCTGTCTTACCAAGAATGTATTTGTACACGGGGTTGTTGGCCAAACCCTGTTCCGCCGCTAAAGGAGCCTTTATCTGGTCGTCAACAAGTTTTCTCAAACCCTCTGATTTGAATAGTTTGGCATCTCCCATCAATTGACCAGCGTTGTCGTACAGTTCCTTGTTATTGTTCTGCCAAAGACGAACCATGCGCGTCATCTCATTCTGGAACGCGGCAGCAGTCTCGTCTCCAGTTGTGTAAACCTGTTTCAGCAGATTCATCTCTTGCTCAATAACGTCACGAAGCTGCTGATTAGCCAGCTTAACAGCCTCGTCAGGATCCTTCATCGCGCCACTTATCAAGCGCGAAACGTCTTTTACGTTTTGATCAAGCGCGGCTCCAAAAGCCTCATCACTAAGCTCACCGCTTTTGTATTTCTGAATAAGGTCTTGCACGTACTTGCGATTAGCGCGTGCGGCTTTCTTGTTCGGGAAGATAGATTCCTGAATAGCCTGTATACGACCAAGAACGGATTTGCCGGTTGCTTCTTGGATCGTGGGCCGTGCGCCACCTTTTATGGCCTCTCTAGTCTGCGTTCTTTGCATCTGAACCGCTGCCGCTTTCGCTGCGGATGCAGAAAGACCTTGATCCATAAGATCAGAAATAACTTGCGCGTCCGGATTACCAGGACCTCGAATGAGTTTACCAACAGTTCGTAGTGCACCACCAACGATAAGATTACCGCCAAAGTTATACGCGGCTGCCGTTGCCACATCGCCGTAGATTTCATCAGGAGTTTGCCGCTGCGTTCCCTGCACGTACTCCTGAAGTTCATCAAACCCTTTACCAGCGCCAGCGCCCAGACCTATTAAAATAGAGGCTGGAAGCAAACCAACGCCAGTTGTTGCCAGCGCCGCTGCCGTTCCCCCAATAAGTTCGCCTCGATATCGACCTCCAAACTCAACAATGTCGGGCATGTCGAAAAGGCCTAAGAAGCCTCCGCCCGGCTTGTTGAACCACATGAGCCCACCTTCATCAGGCAAGTTCTGCCGGGCTTTTACCTCTGGCGAAATGTTATCTAGGTTCAGAAGATATCGGCCACGGTTGTCCTTGACGAAAGAGTCTGGGCCATAGACCTGAGTCAGGAACTCTTCTTGTTCTTGAGCGGTGTCCCTTTTACCAAACTCATAGCGAACACCAGAGTCGGTAACCTGTCCCTCAACCGTGGGGGCGATGTCGGATACCTCGTCAGTGGATTCCTGTGCTTGATAGTAAGCTTTTAATTCACTGTAAGGTGTTGTAGCGGGGTCTGGAGGTCCAGATGGAGCCGGAGCGTCATCAGAAAAAAACGTCTGTTGTATTAACAGTTCTTCCTCTTCTGTGGGAGCATCGCCCTCAATTTCAACCTTCTTGATGCCATCAGGCGTTTCTACGCTAATAATAGCCATTGCCGCTACCTCGCTGGAACACGTCGATAAACACCATCTTTAAACTCGTAGGTAAAAACGGGTTTTGCTGTTCGGCCTTCTAAGAAAGCTCTCGTTTTTTGAGCGTAAGGATCAATCTCTTTGGTAAGAGGATCAAAATAAGATGAGGTAAACGGCCCAGGAGAAACAAACATCCCAGAGCCCCTAGCGTCCTGAAAGGCTTGTTCCGCTGAGTTTATGCGAGACAAGACACGATCATAGTCCGCTAAACCTTCTTTTTGCCTGTTTCGGAACTTACTAATAGCTCCTTCAAGCTGCTGCCCTAACGTTTCGTCGTTCACCGTTGCAAAACTAAATACCCCGTTTTCCAAGAAACCAGAATTTACATAAGCATCTGCCAAGAATTGAACGTCTCGGTTTGAAATTGAGTTCGCAGTTTGAGTAGAACCAAGACTGATCGGTATCAAAGCTTGGAAAGCACGACGAATTTCTTCTCTAGCTTCTGACAGGCTTGTGTATTTTTTGTTCAGTAGATCTTGTTTACCAGCAGCAGCAAAAGCCTGACGGATTAGTTCTCTGCCGGCGACTCCAAAGCCTGTAACGTCCCCTGCTGCAACCCTAGCTTTAACTTGAGAAAGAAGCTGGATTCCGCTCTCGCCGCTAACAAAAGACTCTCGAGCCTTGCCCAAACTATCTCTAAGATCCTTGGCTTCCGTTGCAGTGATACGCATTGACTTTGCGTTTTCACTAAGCAACGTCCGTAACCTTACCGTCGCATCATTTGCCGCTTTGACCTTTGCGGACATAATTTCTTTGCCGACAAGATTATCAGGAAGTCTGCCATCGTTTGCTAGAATTTGATCCATTCCAACAGAAACGGATTTAGGATTCTTCGGATCGGTCATGTCGTACATGACAATCCGGTTCCTTTCATCAGCACGATCTTGTGCGACATCCTTGGCTATCGCGCCCAAAGCATAGTTAGCGGCGGACAAGTCAACTTGCCGGTCATAGGCGCGTTTCTCTTTTTCGTCCTTAGCGAACTCTGCGCCCAGCCCTTTAAGACCATTTGCGATGTTTTCAATCGCGTTGGGGCTTTGCCCAGCCATCACGCGTAGGCCGGCTTCGATAAACCGATATCCCTTTTCTTCTTCCGACACACCCTCGTATTCGGGCATGGCTTTCATAAAATCTCTTTTATAATCCTCAATAGTCTTCTCAGCTTCCGGTTTCGTCATGGGTTTATCGAAAGCTTTGGCCACCTGTGCGGCAGCGGTAGCGTCAGGAGTTGCTGCGGCGGTGGAAGCACTAGGCGTTGCTCCAGTAGTGGCGTCTTCTTCCTCTTCGCCTCTAGGAACCAAACCCTCAAATGCGTTTTCCGGAACCGGAGGTTTCTCTTTGGGCCGTGGTACGTCTCTGGTGCTTTCATCTCCAGTAACCGGAGCCTCTGCTGGTTTTTCCGAAAAACCCACGTCTCCCGCTTCAAACACAGCGTTCTTAAAACTTTGATCGTAGTTCGGGTTAGCCAATAACTCTTGTGTAAATTTCATTTGAGCATCTGGGTTGCCACCAGGCCGCGCCGATTCAGCCATAGCAATTCGATACTCTTCGATCTTGCTGTTCAATTCGTTTTGGTATTCGGCTTCGGCAACACCATCAACTAAAGTACGATCAGCGTCTTCCGCAGCCATTTCGTAACCGAGTTGCGGAGTAGGAAAGCCCTCTTGTGGAGCTGCATCAACTATTCTTCGATTTGCATCGTCACGAGCCATTGCATAACCCTCTGAAAGAGGGCCTTCATACTTACTCAAAACGCCTTCAGCGATTCTTGCTCCCAACTCATCGCCGCTGATGTCGGGCTGTGCCGTTGTTGCTGCCTCCGCAATATCTTTAATAGTTGCGCCAAGTTCCTCGTCCGAAACTCCTCGAACTTTAGGCATCCTTCGCAAAGCATCATTAACAGCCGAAACTTGAGATATGATGGTGGCAGTTCCTATATCTGACGGAGCCCTCGTTACAAAACCCTCCCCAACATCCTTGATCGTTCGACCAAAAGCATTGCTAATTTGAGATAAGACTCGTGCAGTTTGATCAATAAAGTCTACAACAAATTGTCCGCCGCGTTCAATCGGGGAAGATTCTCCTCTAGGATCTGTTCCGACAAACCCTGGTCGCATCATATCAGGACCCAAAAAGCTGCGGCCAGTGCTGGCGCTGTACGGGAACATCTCATTCACGAGTTCAGAAGGCGTCGTACCCCGCCGCCGCAACATATCTTCAGGAGATTCACCTATTCCTATCGTTGGTCGAGGACCTTTCAACGGAGCAAAAGGTGCTTGCTTATCAGCAAGGATTTGACCAGCCGCCATTTGTTGATTGGTAGCATACGGGAGGGCCATAGAACTACTTTGGGCTCGAGATAAACCACCCCGCTGAAACTTGGCCACACCACCCTGGGCCATGGACAGTGTATCACCGCCATAGGGGTTGTTAGCATCACCAGCGATAGCATCAACCAAGGGCTGGGACGACGCCATGATGCCTTGCGCCTCTCGTGGTATGCCCATTTGCTGTGGCATCAGGTCCATGTACGTGGGCTGCGGCATGGGAGTAGCCATACCCCCGCCCATGAACATCCTTCTGTTAGCTATGGCCGATAGTATTGGACGGCGACGTTCAATCATGTACTGCTCCCAAACAAATCGCCAAATGGGTTGCCCAAAGCTTTATTTACGCCGAAGCCAGCGATACCCGCGCCAATAGCTTGAGATATCGGACTTGGAGACGGCGCTACCTGAACACCCAACGTGGATTGTGCGGAACCAATCTGCGGCTTGAAGATGTCGCTCATAAAGCTGACTCGCTGGAAGGGCTCATAGGACTGCTGTAGTTCTGACTGTCGAGCGGCGTCAAGTTCTCTTTGAGCCTGCGTCTGCTGCGCGGCTCCGAGTTGTGAGAACAACTGCGATTGCTGTCCGATCAGGCTCTGCCCGGTTCCAGCGATGTTTGCTTGCGTAGTACCAATGCCAGCGATGCCTGCGCCCAATCGAGTAGCTTCCTGAGTAGTGGTGCTACCAAGACCACCAAGAAGCTGCGCCACGCCCTGCTGGCGGCGCTGCTGGCTCTCAAAAGCTGTCTGCGCCGCATTTTGCGCTTGGTTAAAGTTGCGGCTCAAATCCTCAAAGACTCGACGGCTTTGTATGTCGGCCAAGTTTCTGCCCAGTTCCGCTTCCGCAATACCCTGACGGCTACCGCCAAAAGCGCCAGCACCCACGGCCTGCGCGGCCAGTTGATTGCGCTGTATATCCGCCTGACGCCCCATCTCTGCCAAGGCGTCTTGAGTGACGGCCTGCTGATACGGGTCCATGAACGCTGCCGCGCTTGTCGGATCGTAAGCCTGCGTGGTGCCCAAAGCCTGCTGCTGCGCCTGTGTAAACAGTTCGGGCGACATCGCCGCCCGTTCCTGTAGCGTGGCAAGACCTGTTCCAAGCGTATCTGCGCCTGTTTGCAGAAAAGGCATGAACTGGCCAATGCCCTGACCAGTTGTAATTGCTTGCTGCGTTAGCGGATCAAGAGCCGCTACCTGAATGTCCGGAATCTCTACAGGCGTCTCGCCTCGAGCAAATCCGGCTTCCAGTATCCTTTTTTGGAAGTCCTCAAGATACGGGGCTTGACGAACGATTTGTTCTGTTTTGGTAGTCATCAGGCTCTTCCCCGCTCAAATCGGTTCATCATGTCGTACATTCGAGCGGCGCCCAGATCGCGATTACCGTTACCAGCATTACGCACGGCCTTAGCAGTCATGACGAACTCGCCATCAGACAGCATCGCGGGAATACTGTCAGAGGTTCCTGTGCCTGGTCCCACTATTTCTCCGCCGCCAGCAGCTGCTAGATTAAGGCCAAGTTCGGGTCCGAGCGGACCACTGGGGATGCCGGTCGCAGCAGGAAGGCTGGCCACATTTGCTGTAATCCCACTTAATGGACGAGCGCCAAAGCTGCTGGCCAACTGCGATGCGCTGTAAGCCGGCTTGCCGTACCACTGTTCAAATTTAGCCAAAGCCTCCGGCGAGTTCTTATCCTGAATGGATTGCCACTCGTCGTAAGCAACTCTGCGCGGGTTGTTCGCATCTAGCTGCGCCATTAGTTCTGCTTCCGATTCAACTTCCGGAGTCATGAAGTACGCCGCACCGGCCAAGGCGGCAGGAACAGCAAGCTGTCCAGCTACTTTACTTATTGTTTCGGCACCAGGGCCCTTATACCCAAGGAAACTTGCCTCTGGTTTAGCTTGAGGTGCAGCAGAAGCTGCGCCTTGGGTAACAACAGGGTTTCGGCTACCAATTGTCCTCGGAGGGCCAATCGTTTGCGTCGGAGCCGGTGGAGCAAGACCAAGACCAACATCTCTTGCTGCGGTTACATTCATTCCGGCAGATCTAGCTTGTATGTATGCTTGTTGGTCGAAGGAACCTCCCATCGTTGTTCCAGGAGGAGCACCCGGACCAGGTGAAATAGGACCTAATTGTTTCGCTATAGCACCTGCTTCTCCTTGGAAATTTGACAACTGTTGAGCATTAACAGGTCTTGGAGGAGCAAGCTGTTGCGCTGTTATAGGAGCAGAGTAGTTAGGACTCTGTGCGCCGGAAGACGGAATAATGCCTTGTCGAATTAGCTGATCACTTGTCTGATAGCTGGGCATTATCGTACCCATAATACCTTTTTGGCCACTTTGGGCGAATGCCGAAGGATTCGCCTGAGTTCCGCCTAAACTACTGAAAATTGTGCCAGTGCCTCGAGGACCAAGAAT
>Ga0208666_1000196_pt1 | contig 30038 bp, 43 predicted proteins | sample 5B_taG_FD_184078 | JGI IMG/M metagenome (GOLD analysis project Ga0208666, IMG submission 184078) | Marine viral communities from the Subarctic Pacific Ocean - 5B_ETSP_OMZ_AT15132_CsCl metaG (SPAdes) (version 2) | ecosystem: Environmental > Aquatic > Marine > Oceanic | place: Pacific Ocean...
CATTTATTAATGGTAAATTGGATAGTACATTTTTCATACCGGAATCGTCTCCGGTTGGTTTAAATCTAATCATAACCTTTATTCCTCTTTTATTTGTGTTACTTGTTAATTTTGTCATCACTTCTGATTACAATAATATATAGTGATTACAAAACTGAAACAGCAATGGTTTCTTAATTTTTTTCTAAAAAGGTAATTCTTCTAGTTCTTCTAAATAATCTTTTGGTTCTTTATTCCACCATAAATACATTTCCACATATCGTTTGGCTTGTTTTCTAACTATTGAATCTGCTAAGTATCGTTCTGATTGAAATAATCCACTCATTTTTTTCATAAAATGGATTAGTCCAAAATCTTTGTCAGCGATATAAGGTTCACCTTGTTCATTAAATACAATATACATATCAAAGTGATTTGACTTTGCCAAATACTCTAATATATTTTCTTTGTGTTCTGCGTGTGATAAGAACTCTAAAAACTCTTCGTCTTCTAACATTCTTTTCAATTGTTTAATTCTTTTTCCGTAGTGTTTTTTGTTATACTCGGTTTGAGCATAGTAGGTTTCATATCTATTTAACCACGCTTGTCTTGCAGTTGGCATTATTTTTCCATACTCTTACTAAATGTGTAGAGTGCCAATACACCACACAATGTTGTTAATCCTACTGATACTATATTTTCTAACATATTACCTTATATTGTTTGTTGGTCTTGATATGACCCACGCCATACCGAAAATTATTATTATGTTGATAAAGTCTATCATATTTTTTCTATAACTCCGTTGATGATTTCTATCTGTTTTAAGAAAATATCTCTCATCTCTACAAATACTTTCTTTTTCTTATTTAAACAAGAATTCCTATTTTTCAATAGTTTATTCAATTCTTTCATCTCTAATCCGAGTAGAGATTTCTTGTATTGTTTCTCATCAAGAGAAACTTTCCATTTTGATGTTCCTACAATCATTATGCAATACCCCACTCATAGAGAAATGCCTCTATTTCTGCTGGTGTTAAATCTGTTGCTAAGATTTCTAATAAATCACTAAGTGTTATCATTGGTTCCGTCATATTATCCTCTTTCTACTTTTCCTTTGTGAGCCCAGTTTACTGAATATGGTCTTTCAGAATATTCCCACTCTTTATTTACTAATTTTGGTATTTGTGAACATATTTCATTAGAAAACCACTCAGCATCTGAGTTCTCGTTTACTAATGCTCTATCACCACAACCTTGGTCCGGAACATATACTTCCAGACATACATTTACAAAAAATCTGTTTGCGTCTTTAGCCATTTGTTGACTCCCCAAGTAATGAAAAGTTTTTACCTAATTTCAATCCTTGTTTTAATTCTGTTATCTGTTTTTGTAATTCATACAAAGTACATTGAGCACTATTGACATAAGTCTTACCTTCATTATTTGCTTGATAATCTGGTAAGGTATTATATCCGTCGTTAATCTCTTGTTCTAATGTATTTATTAATTGTTCAATTCTATCTACCATTGAATAAATCCTCCTAATATTTCTATAACTTGTTCATCTGTATAACCTTTGACATTATAAGTGTCTGTGAAATCTACTGGCGTGAAGAAGTCAGTATCATCTAATAGGTTTTCATAACCATATTTGTTTCCACTCTCATTGAAAGCCAAAGTTTCTCTTTTCATTTCATACAAATTATACAAAGCATCGTTTGTATTTTCGTTAAGTTCTAATGTTTTTCCATAAATCGTCATAATTTTTTTATCCTTTTCTTTAATTCTTTATATAATATACCTATAATAAATGACAATGTCAAGTAAAATCATACATATTTGTAAAATAATCATTAAACCCTATTGACCATAACTTTCTCAATAAAAGCATTGTGCCACTCTTCATAGTTCCACCATACTTCATCAAGGAAGTTATTAAACTTACCTAATATTGTATCATTAGTGATATAATTTTGAAAGAGTTCTTCATCTCCCTCTCCCATAACTTCATCAATATTATCATAACAACCTCTACACACTACACCATATTCAGTTCCTTTATCAGACGCACCACAACAATTTGTAAATTGTCTAACTATGTTTTCGTTTGGGTCATCAAAATTCTTTTCAAATAATATTGCCATACTATACCTTAAATCCTCTCACTTTTACAATGATGTCATTTATTTGGTCCACTTCATCTCTACCTAACCTATCACTCATCAATAGGTCAAACAACATATCTATAATTCTAACTTTTAATAAACTATCCATATTTCTCCTTTTAAATTCTATATAATATACTGATAATAAATGATAATGTCAAGTCTTTCTTTACATTTCTAAAGAATCTAACCACTCTTCTATTTCGTCGTGGGTCATTCTTCCGTCTTCTTCAAGATTTTCTCTCATTTCATCACGAGTTTGTGGTCGTCCATTATTATATACTGGTCCAATACCTGTTTCGGCTTGGAATTCTTGGTCGTGTTGGGGTAATTTACCATTATCCCTATTTAATTCATAATTCATACAACCTAAAGCAAAAGTTCCCATATCCATAATTAATTTATCCTTATATCATTTATCATTACACCATAATATATGGCGAATAAATGAGAAAGTCAAGTGTTTTCGTTATTTTTTTGATTTATTTTGTGAACATATCCCAAAACATATCTATCATCAGGGCGATGACACCACCACCTATAATGGTTCTCCATTTAGATGTGTTTTCTCTATGTTGGGTATTTAATTTGGTTTCAGCCCAAAGGCCTTCGTTCGGATTAAAGAGATTTTCTTTAATAAATTTGATATCTGTATGCAATTCAGTAAGGTTTCCTTTAAATTCTTGATGAAGTTCATCAACTCGCTTGTCACTTTCGTCCAAACGATACATTATCAATTCTAAACCTTGTTTGTCTTGTTTATTCATACACTAATAAATATCACTAGTAAGAAAATTTATCTATTTTTTGACCGACTTTTTCTTCCAATTTCTTCTTTTTCTTGGTTGTGGCTTGCCTCTTTTGGATAATCTTTTATTTTCACCTGATAGAATTTTGTTTTTAAACTCTAAATCATTAATTTCTCTCTCTAATGATGTTACTCTACCCGCTTGGAATAATCCTAATCCGAATACTCCTACAATACTGCCGATACACATTCCTAAGTATATCCAACCTAATATCTGTAATGTTTCCATAATTTAACTCCTTAATATTATTGCTCCTGGATTATCGTTCCAGAAGTCATCTATCGTGAACCCTTGTATTTCTACAATCTCACGAACTATTTTTTTCATCTTTTCGCTTTTACCGGTTATAATCCTAATCGGAAAATTATTCATATTGTAATGAATAATTAACAAGTTTGGTAGTTTGTCCTCTACCTCTTCGTGTCTAAATCCGTGTAAGTCAACCTCTGTCATCTTCCTTGACCTCGTAAAGTCTGTTGAAATCTTCTTTATCTAATTTCTTTTTTACTTGAAAATACTCTTTCGCATATTCCAACAACCTTGTTCCAACGGTATCTACCGCTTCTTGTGTTCTTTTATTTACTAATTTGAATCGCACCCAATTAACTCCTTCTCGTATGTTTTTAATGATGTTATTGTAACATCAAATATTTCTAATGTAAATTCTCCAACCTTTCCACTATCTTTGATAATCTCTGGTAACATCTTTAATATTTCGTAGTCATTTTGAGTTAACTTTTGTAAATCAAACTCAACAACTATATCATTATCTATTTCAGATTTTAACAATCTCTCTTTTAAATCAAATTTTGTTTGTGGTTGTTCTTCTTTAATGTATTGTTCAACTAATTCTTTATCATCTATATACATACTATCCGACCAAGGTTCCAATCCTTGTAGTCCGCTCATATTACAATTCTTTACCACATACCCAATATCATATTTTGGTTGAATATATGGTTTTAAGTAATCATCGTGTAAACAATAAGAACTCCACTTTCTTGCGAAGTTTCTTGTTGACCTTTCGTTCTGTGTCAACCACTCATCCGTTTCTCTACCAATCATAGAGACTTCACCTTCGGGATTTCGTTTTGCTCCCTCAGCAAATCTACTTCCTCTACAAGTCATATGATATACGAAACCTCTCCAAGTCTGTATTGTTTTATATCCATTCAATACAAATCTATTGAATATATCTGAATCTTCTTTTGATTGTGGTGCAAATAAGTCATCGTGTCCACCAATCTTTTGAAAGTCCTCTTTATAGATTGCCCAAGGTGCAAATATTCCCTCTGTGGTTTCCTTTCCTAACTTTGAGTGAGTCAGTTCAGGAAATGTGCCGTGCCAACTCAATAATTCATCTTCTTTAAATTCTTCCGGTTCAATACCGAAGTCCATTATTACTTTTTCTGGTCCATCTGGGTGTAGTGGTGGTTCTATTCTTGTTCCACTCACAACCACACCTGGTTTTATGTGTTTTAGTATCTCGTCATCAAGACCTGGTAATGCATACATATCTGCGTGGTATATCATCACAATATCATTAGTTGCCATATCAACTAATGTATCATATAGTATTGTGTGTCCTAATCTTTCAGGCCCAATGTTTCTATGTATCTTTACATTTTGGTCTTTCTTGATTATCTCTTCCATCCACTCCCAAGTTCCGTCGTCTGAGAAATCATCTGCCATACAAATCTCGTGTCTGTATCCAAGGTTTTTTCTAATTGATTCATAGGACCATTTTAAATATTTTAAGTTGTTCCTACTGGGTTGAATAAATGATATTGTTTTATCCATTTCTAATCTTCCAATCTTCCATCCACGCTTCTTCACTATAATATTTTTGGAATAGATGAAGTGTTTCTTCTGAACACTCTTTGTAAAAACTCTCGTCTTCGTATAGTTTTCTCATAAGGAATTTCGCTGTTTTCAAATCCCCAACTGCTACGGTGGTGTTTGGGTGTAATAATTCTTGTGTATCCAATCCGTGATACCCTATAACCGGTGTTCCGTGGAATGATAAATTCATACTAAATGTTCCCGCGGCGTGTGTCCTCATTAAGTGGACACCAAATTTATATTGACCAACCTTTTTTATCCACTCTCTCCAAGTTAAATATGGTAGGTATTCTATATCGTCAATTGACTCTTCTTGTTCTTGTTTTCTACCCATTGAAACACCATATTTCTTCTCTGGAATATCAGACGCTACTAAATAACTATCCATACCACCATACCAACTAACAAAATTACCACCCAACAATGTTCCACTCTTTTCCTTTGAATAACCAACTGAATTTAATCTTTCTGGAATCATCATAGACCTCATAACTCTAACATCTTTACAATCTAATCCTAAATAATAATCAACATCAGATTCATTATGACAATATACCCAATCCGCATCTCTCAATGTATTTATGTAATGTATTTGTTTTTCAACTGAATAGTCTTGGAAATACCAATGTGGTCCCTCTTGCATTACTGCAACCTTATCACAAACTTCTCTAAACCATTCAATGTTAACATTTGGATTATTCTTTGGTATAATAACTATACCCAAATCATATCTCTTTTTTGGTCTAACACTAATGGGATACCACTCAGCATCTAACATTATTGACCAACCAAATTCAGTTCTCGCGTCTTCAAAATCTCTTGGAGCTTTTCCAAAAGTTTCACTCTCTGAAAAGAATACTATTTTACTTTGCATATTAGACCTTCCCAATCAACTGACAAAATAGGTCCCAATTGAACATTAAATGCAACTTCAGTTCCTGGTTCAAATCCTATATGTTTTACAACCTCAAGTGTTCCGTCTTGTATTTTACTATCAATCGCCGCTTTAACTTCCATAATATAATTTCTGGTTGGATTTGAATATTGACTGGAATCTGGTTTACCATAGTCATCAAACACTAAATACTCTGCATTTAATTTGATTGCATTTTCTATATCATAAAGGACTGCGTCATATTGATGAATCGCGTCAATAAACACTACTGAAACATCTGATAGTAAATCCATAGGCCAACCTTTTGAATTGTATGAGTCCATTTCTAAGTAATCAATATTCTCAAACTTTTTATCAAATGTTGTTTTAATATTGACTGAATATTGTTTATATACATCATTTTCAGACACAAGGTTATTTACTTCCCAAAGAGTTCTATCACCAAACAATGGTCCATTTATGTTCATCGCATATACTTTTTTAAACAAATAACTTAATATTCTGGAAGTGTGTCCAACGTGACAACCAACTTCAAGAACATCTTTATCTTTAAAGTCCTCACCGAAAAAGTCAACTAATTCTTGTTTAAATTTTAAAGATGTTGTTTCTTTCCATTGTGCCTTGTCGGGTGTTTCTTCTAATATTCTGGTTAGTTCGTTGTTGTTCATTTTATTTCCGATATTGTTTTGAATTGTAACTCATTGTATTGTGATAATAAATATTTAACAACTTGTTGAAAATGTAAATAATTTTTCTCGTTCCATACATTTTTATTCCAATCTCCTTGAATGTGTGATTGAAACATAAAAGTTTCTCCATATAGATTTACATTATCAGTTTCTTCTATTCCATCACAACCCACAAGATTTGGTATTCCAAAGGTTATTGATGTATTGTGTTCTTCGTGTTGAGCGACCCAGTCAAAATAATTACTTACTGCGTTTGCCGCTTCTTGTGTAATACCCCAACCTGGACTTCTAAATCCTGTTGGTTTGTGTCCACACTCTTCCCAAACATTTAAACTCTCCTGTATTCTTTCAGTCGCTTCTATGAAATTTAATTCCGCGAATTCCTGTTCTCCCAGTAAGTCTTTTGAATATTTCTTAACATCGTGATAATGTCCGTGATTACACAACTCAACCCAGTCAAATTGTTTCCAATACGATACCCAGTCTTTTGTTAATTTATATTTGTGATGATAATAACTCGGGCAGAATAGGGTAAATTTGACCCCAAATTCGTCGTTTAACGACTTTAAATAATCAACTTGAACATCACCCTCACACCCCCAACCTTGGTTAGGGTGTAAATCATCAATCGCTACAACCAAATTCATTTTTGTATTTCTTTCCTGTTGAATGGTTCTTGTGAATGATATAACTTATTCAAGTTACCCTTTGATACTTTACTAAATTCTTTATACCAATTTCTTGTGGCTCTTTTAGAGTGAGTGTTTTTTGATTGGTCCTCACCTTTGACATAATGTCTTTTGTTCGGGTGATTTCTATTGTGAACTTTTAGTATATTCTTCACGACATATTGTTTGTAGTGTTCACCCATATGTAATCTACAACTCTCTAAAAATGAACTATCGTCTCCGTTCATATATACTGCAGGTGGTATGTTCGCTCCTGTTTTTAGTAAGTCTGATGATATTATTAATCCACTTCCGTCGAACTTTGGATATTGAATCATCTGAACATCTAAGTCTTCTGTTTTAGAATTAACCTCGTCCATTTCTTCTTGTGACATAGTATATCTGATACTCCAAGGTGATGATTCCGCTAACTTAGTGTCTTCTTCGGTATCCATATCATAATATGGTTTGTCTGTGAAATCAGGATGCTCTAATACTTTCCAACTTTCGTCCCACATTTTTCTAACACCAAATGTAGTGATAAATCTGTTGATATTGTTAGACTTAGAGTGTTCCATTAGTTGTTCCAATACTCCAAACATTTGTCTTGGCATTAAACAATCTGATTCACCCCATATCACATAGTCACACTCATTACATTGATTATTTAATTCTCTACGATAGTCTGCCATTGTGTATGGTTTATTATCATCATTATAATATAGACTCTGAAATCCATACTTTTCTTTTAGTTCAACAATTCTATTCTCTATCTCTTGTATTTTGATATCATTTTCACACTCTTCAAAATACTGGGACATATTCCACATCATTTCTACCTTGACATTTTCTTTGTTTTCAATATCTTCCAATGCCAAATGAACTGACTTTAAGTATTCCTCTACGATATCTATTTCGTAGAACATAGTATGACAACCAATTATGTATTTATTATTCAGTTTCATAATTGTCCTTTGTCATATCCCATACCTGTTTCATCACATTATTTCTTCCCTCTTTATCAAACCCATTAAAATGCCAAACCCAACCTGCTTCTGTAATCATTGGATTTAACACTCCTCTCATATGTAATTGTTGTAGATTGAACCTTTCGTCCAAAAATTTTATCGGGTGTTCACTATTTCTTATCATATAGTTTATTGGTGTTTGGTCTGAACCCTTTTTTACAGTCTGATGTTGTCTTGTTTTGAACTCCAGTTCATTTTCATAGTAGAAATCAGTAACACTCTTACACCACTCTTTGTGTTTTTTATTTAATACAATGAAACCACAATTAAAGTATGTTGTCCAATCAAACTTTACATCTGGCCATAAGTCTTGATAACCTTTTATACTATTGATAGTCCACTCAAGAAAGAACTTATCTTGAATACAACCAAACTCTCCATTTGCTTCTTCAAAAAAATTAGGACAATCCCAATGAACCATTGTGTCAATGTCCACTAACGCGACATTATCAGCGTCTATATTATTGGCCTCCAACACATCCCAAACGTGCCACCTTTGCCAAGTTGGTTTCATACCGACCCCATCATTAAACACTCCACCACCTGAATCTCTTAATTCATCTTCTAAGATTAAAAGTTCTACATCGTGTTTGTCACACCAATATTTCCAAGTTTTAAAACACCATTCTTTGTAATCAAGAAAGTCCGGAGCCTTTTCAAAACAAGTCATAAATACTACATTTTTCATTTATAATAAATTCCTATCGGCTTGAAAGCCAGTTTTGTTTCCCTTTTGAAATGGATAACCATTTCTCTCTAAGTATTCTGTAAGTGGTGCTTTATATTGTCTGTTCTTTAAATCACTTGATAACCATAAAAATTCTTGAACTAACTGGGTATCTAAAAATGGATATCTTGTTTCAATACCATATGAACCCGCTACATACTCTTCTTTATTCAAGTATTGTATTTGTGTCCCATCATAAAAACTATTCCAAGGAAAGAAACCCTCTAAGTCATCTGGAAATAATCCACCAAATTGACTATGTCCGTAAATCTTATTTCCGTTGTAACCATAATCAGATATAATTTCGTCTGCTCCTTGACCTGAAAGATAAACTCTCTGATTGTTTTGATTTGCTCGTTCACAAATTTTTCCAAGTCCTTTTGAGGCTTTATCTCCTTTGATATCATAATTTTGATAAAAGAAGTCCTCACAATTTTTTCCCAAATAGTCTGATATATCAGAATATTCTTTTCTTGTAAGTCTTATCACTTCACCAGATTTTAATCTTGAGTGTCTTTGACTTATAATGTCTTCATTTTCAGATGACAATATAGTGTATGCACTAAAGTCAATGTTCTGTTTTAATAGTTCACAAGTTATTGCTCCACTATCGTAACCTGCACTAAGTCCTAAAAATATACCCTTTGTTGTATCAACTCGTTTACTAATAGAGTTCTCGAATGCTCGTATCCAATCATCATATGTATCTTTGTGTTGGTTTAAATCAAACTCTTTTATTCTATATCCACCTATTTCATCTAAGTTTTTTAAGTCAAACATCCAAGCGTAATTTCCTACAACTTTCTGTGGAAGTTCAAAACCCGCCAACTTCAATGAACTCTCATATGACGCTACTCCCCATTCATTTCCTTGTCCGGCAAACCACAATGGTTTGGTAGCGAAAGTATCATTGAATAACATTAGTCTTGATTTTTTAAAATCAATAATACAAATAGAAAACTCCCCATCAAGTTTTTTAGCAAACTCAAATCCAAATTCTTCATACATTGGAATCAAACACTCTCCATCTGTCTTGTAATCACCGAGAGATTTATAATTGTATATCTCACCATTGAATACACAAACAATATCGTCCTGATAAAATGGTTGTTCTGTTTTATTACCAGTTAAATGTAGTAGGTTATGTAAAAAAGATACTCCATTTTCTTCAAAAGTATTGGTTGAGTCTGGTCCTCTTTTTTGGGATAGGAAATTGGTGTTGTTTAAGTTAATTTTTCTATTAGTTATTGTAAAACTACACATTAATCCACTCTTCTATTATTTCGTGTATTGGATGTCTACCTTTACCAAACACTCTTAAATAAAAGTCTTCTTCTGGTGAACTACCTCTCGCCCAACCTTTAAAGTGTGCTATGTGAGATTCCCACTCTTCTATTTGTCTCAGTTCTCCAAACCCAATAATTGCTCTTTCTTTTAAAACTTTAACTTTATATTGATTACGATTGAAATTATCTTTTACAAGTATATCCAATGAAGGTGATTCTTTATGTCTGGTTGTAGTATAACTTTTCATTATGTTCATCCACTCATCTATAAACTCTACACCCTTTTCCATATTATTTATAACTACCCAAGATGCGATGTGATTGGGGTGAACCCAAGGGTCTCTTTCAACCACTTGAATATCATAGTTTAAATCTATGTGTTGATAAAAGTCATTTATGAAATAACAATCTAAATCAACCAATACTATTGGACAATCAGAAGTTTTACACAACTCTTTTAGAAGTATAGTCTTTTGATTTACACTTTCAACCCAGTCATCATCGTGTATTACCACATTTTCTGTAACGACTCCCGAATCAATTATTTTAACTTTTTCAAAGCTATTTAAAAACTCTTTGTCCTTTGAATTTAAACCAATGTCTCCAATGTAAATTGTATCTATTTTTGAAATATCTAAATTTCTGTGAATTGAATTTGTGAATATTCTACCAAAATTACCATAAACATAACCTGAGTTCATTACGGTAAATATACTATACTTCACTAATTACCCCTGTAACATAATCTTTTAAATTTACTTCTGGATTATATCCTATATCTTTTTTTGCGACTGATGTATCACAAAGAGTTACTTCTGCCTCACCTGGTCTTTTCGGTATATAAGTAAATTCACAATCGAACATTTTTGCCAACTCGTTGATTGAGTGATTGTGTCCTCTACCCAACTCAATAGTATCCAAATCAAAGTCTTCACTTTGTGATGTTAGGATTAATCCCTCAACGATATCATCAATGTGAGTGAAATCTCTTCTTTGGAATCCGTCTCCTGTGATTGTTAGTGGTTCTTTATTTTTGTATTGTTTTTCAAATACACCAATAACCGTGCAATATTCTCCCTCAGTAAGTTGATGTGGACCATACACATTATAAAATCTACAAATCTTAGTATCAACTCCGAAAGTTTTTTTATAAAACATACAAAGTTCATCACCCATTACCTTTGAAAAAGTATATGGATTTGAATAATGTCCACTATGAACTGAAGATGAACCAGAATAAATTACTTTACATTTCTTGTTTCTTGCCCACTCTAATATATTCATTGTTCCCAACATACCAATTTCCATAGTTAATGCTGGAAACTCAAATGATGGTTGTATTCTCGGAAGTGCTGCCAGATGATAAATGATATCTGGATTTTCCATAAAGAAATCAAAATCAACTGCATCCCTGATGTCAACATTGTGATATACACAACCTTCTTGTTCATTTTCCTCTTTACCTGTGGAATAATTGTCAATACTGACAACATTGTGTCCATCTTTTAATAATCTTTTGATTAGATTTGTTCCTACAAATCCTGCTCCACCTGTTACTAATATATTCATCACTATCTCCTATATAATGGTATCGTATAATCTGTTTTGTTGTTCTTGTCTTAAAATTTCTTTTTCGTGTTTCAAAGTTAATTCTTCTTGTGGTGGTAGGTGAGCGTAAGTTTTTGCTCCGTCTATTACCTCGTGAACTGGTTTAATCCATTTAATATCTTCTGTGTTTCTAAATATTCTTGCTTGGTAATCTGGAAAGTTTATCCAACCTTGTTCAGTTTGTCTCCAATGCCAATGATGTAAATGCCAAGATGTAATACCATTAACGATATTAATCCTTGGAACCCATAATAAATCAGAATCATTAATTTCTAATATTTGTGGTAATTGTTTAATCAATGTTTCATTAGGTATTTCATCTGCGTCAATACTGAATATAAAATCTCCTGAACATTGTTCTTTAGCAAAGTTCTTTAATTTAGAGAAATCTTTATTAAAATGAAATGTATTTACTTTTAATTGTCTTGGTTTAAAGTAATCGTGATACTCATATTTTTCTAATATCTTTTCAAGTGATTGAAATTCTGGTTCAAAAACACCTGTTCCCACTTTTGATATATCTCTTGTAACCACCACTTCATCTTCTTCTCTAATATGATTTGATAAATGATGTAGTAAATTGTCTAATTCTTTGTGTTCATTGTAACAAGTAATACTATAACTGATTTTAAGACTCATTCGTTAATTTCTCCAAGTTTTGTTCAAGTATTATTTTTTTAGTTTGACTTGCTGGTAATCTACGATAGTTGTCAATCAAGTAAACTCTTCTTTTTCTACACTCTCGTAAAAAGAATGTTCTGAAAACGTCGTGCTTTTTTACAAATCTTTTTAATGCTTTGTAAACCAACTCAACATCAACATCGTCCATATTGTCTTCAAAGTCTCCAATCTCGGTAACACCTCTATCTAATTGTGCACCACCAAGTAATCTGATTGCTCGGTCTAATGCTCTGGCATTTATGGGACCTCTCAATGTTGTTTCTAATTGTAGTCCGACGAATAACTTAACATTTCGTTTTGTTGATTTCTTTCTATAAGTATACTCTGGGTCTATACATAATACGGTTCTTTTCTCTGCTCGTGATGAGTTTTTACTTTTATATAAAAAAGAAACTATTTGTCCTGGTTGAACTTGTTGCCAAATGGTATTCCTCATAGTTCTTTAACGATTCCCATATCTTGACACGCGTGTAAGAATTCATATTGTCCATATTCTTTTGCATTTTCCATATCCAATGTATGTTCGTGTCCTTTGTATTTAGGGTCTTTCTGTTCTTCTTCATTTAATTTACGAACTTTTGCGTATTTCCATATCCAATTATTTTTAGTTCCCTCTGGATATATAATTCCTAACTTACCCATATTCAATATTGATGGAAACCAATGTATTTTTCTATCATAATCATACATACTGACTTCATTCATCAAATCTGTTGATGACTCTTGAACTTTAGTTAAATTTTCTGTATCATTTTTGTAAAGTGAATTACTCGTAAATCCACAACTAAAGCACATAAAAGAACTAAAGTCTTCTATTTCCAATCTGTCCTCAAAACACTTCTCATCATTGAAGCAATTTGGACAAGTTATTTTTATCTCTGCCATTTTATCCCTTTTTTAGTTTTGGTAATTTTAGTTTTACCGAATCTGGTTTCTCTTGCAACTTAGGTATCTTTAATTCAACCTTTTTGGCCATACTATCTAATATTTTGTCAACAATAGACTCTAATTTAACTCTCATCTTATCGTGAGTAAACAACTCCCTATTAACAATCATTTGCTTTTTACCTTTAAGTTGATACTTTTTGTAATTACTAAATACTGACTTCATAAGTCTACTCGCTGTATTGTAATTTACAGTTGACCATCTTGCTTCTTGATTTCCATAATCTTTTGGAAATGCACTCGCTGGAACTTTTGTCATTTGATATGGTAATTCAATTGTATAATCTCTATCTAAAAAGTCTGCTTGACCTGTTGAAATAGGTGCTAATATCGGTTTACCACTAAACGACGCTTCTAACAATGGTCTTCCAAATCCCTCTCCGTGAGTAAATGTTAAATGTGATTTCACTTTCGGGTGATTATACATTTGGTTCATTTCCTCATCAGTTAGGTCTCCGTGTAATAAATATATATTAGGTAAAGTATTTGCTTGAACATCAGATTTAATCATATTAATCTTTTCTAAAATTGACTCTCTATCTGTTATTGAAAATCCGGCTGAACTTGTTTTCATAATTAATGCTGGTGGGTTTTGTGTGTTCTTAAATGTTTCCAAGAATACTTTTAACATCATACCGACATCTTTTCTATCTTCCCCAAGATTTCCACTTAACCAATGTCCTACAAATAGAAAACAAAAATCTTCATCTATCTTAGAGAACTTTTCTTTTAACTTACCAGAAAATTCTTTCGTTTCTTTATATATTTCTGGGTCTGCTCCTTCAAACAATACTTCTAATGGTTTCACTACTTTAAGTTCCCCGATAGCTTGACCTGTGTTTACATCTTTTTTGTCATAAACTGTATCTTGAAATCCACTCTTAGTAAATTCTGAAGTACATATTGTCATATCCATACGATTTACACCCTCTATCCATTGTGCTGGTGGTTGTGTATGTTCTATTCCAGCTGTAATACCTATATTCTTTTTACCCAATGGTTGAAATTCATTTGGTATAACGATATGAATATGTAATTCTGGTTGTCTTTCTAAATTAGGGTCTCCCATAAGTTTATCACTTATCATTTTGTGATGTGGATTACCCTCTTCTAATGCATTTGGTGGTGTTGTTCCCCAACGAACCGGTTGGATTCTAACATCATATTTATCTGATTCAATTAACGCTCTACAAATATCTCTTGAGTGGTTTCCATAACCACTACGAGTTTGAACTGGTGCCGTTACTAATATCATTGGTTTCATACTTTATATACCTCGTATCTTTCTCTTGGTGTCCATTTATCAAGTGCGGTTTCCATATGGTCTATGAATAAACCACACATTGCCCTTGCACTCATCATAGATTCATCTCCACAAACCCATTCGTGTCCTATGAATCCACACTCATCTCTTTCTTCTTTTGACATTTCATAGAAATGTTGGATAGAGTCTGCCGCATCCATCCAATCACACCTGTCATCAAAAATGTATGGTGTTGGTGGTGAACCTTGTAATGAACGAACTTTTGGCCATACTGGTTTTACCCACTTTCCGTGAGTTAAGTCTTCGTTATTTTCCCAATCTCTCCAATTGTGTAGTGATTCAATCTCTCCATAATCTTGGTAAGTAATATGTTTACCTTTTAACTTGAATCCACATTGGTCTTGCATACCACCCGTAACATTAACGATAATTGGTGTTCCACACATCAATGATTCACAAGTTCCTAATCCGAATCCCTCGTTGGATGCTAAATTAATCGTTACATCACAAATGTTATATAAATAATTTAGATGTTGTGATGACAATTTATTGGTTGAGAATATTATATTCAAGTCTGGACACATCTCTTTAACTACCTCTGGTAAGTCTGTTCCGTTGTTATCAACTGGTTGTGTATGTAGAACAAATGCTGTCTTATCTCTTTTCTCTTTTGGTAATCTATCCGCAAAAGTCTTAAATGCCAGAATAGTATCTGATGTCATCTTTCTTCTGATGTTTCTGTTATTGTAAAATAAACAAAACTCTATGTCCTTACCTTGAAATAATTCAGATTTCATTTTGTTCATTTCTAATCTTTCTTTTTCATTTTTGACTGGATAGAAATACTTTTCATTAATTCCGTGTGGGACATAAGTTGAATCCCAATCTGTTCTTGGTTTCTTCTGACACACATTTTGAACAATGTTATGTGTTTGTTTTGAAATATTCATAATCAAATCACAACTTTCATAAAATGGTTCGTTCCACCTCGGATAAGGTAAGTCGTCCCAGATGTTGTAATAGAAAATAGGACATTGTTGCCTTACTTCGTGTTCCATATCATACAACCACTTCCAAAATCTTGGGTCTGTATAGTGTAGAATAGCGTCTGGCTTTTCCATTTTAAGTATGGTTCTTAATGTTTCTTGGTCACCATATCCATCAATAGGATATATTTTTAACGATGCGTCTTGAATACCAGTTTCTTCCACCATAGCTTTATTCATATCAAAAACTTTTCCTTTGTCTGGGTGTTTGATAGCCCCACCTATTTGAGCCCAATCATATTTATCAATAGTTCCAACTACAATCTCTCTTGACATTGTACCGACACCACTTGACATTCTTAGGTCATCTGATAGTAAAAGAATCTTTTTCTTGTTCCTCTTTTCAATCTTCTCTGCTTTTTGTATTTTTTTTAATTTCGGTAATTTTAAATCTGACATATAACCCTTCTTTTATTTTTAATATTTTGAACCACTTTCCTCTAAGTTTTCATATTCTAAAATTTTTTTCTTAAACTCGTCGTCATAAACAAATAAATCTAAACTGCGATTTACTAATTTCTGTAATGAAAAGTCGTCACGAATAGACTTTTCTTTGAACTTTTTATATAGTTCATCTATAATTTTTACTGATGTTAATTTATCTTCTTTCATATTGTTCCTCTTAATATATACATATATATACAATAATAAATAGTTAGTTTAACTCAAAATAACGAATTTTTTATTTATTTTTTCACAATATTCTAATGCAGACCTTGTTCCGTTGGTAATCTCTCCGTCTTTACAAAACGCAACCACTTTGTCTGAATATTTTACTAAATCTTTATTTCGTTTGTGATAATATCCAACATTGTATGGTTTACCATAGTTATAAGCTTCCATTACACAATGTTGGTTGTGAGTTTGATGTTGTGGTGGGAACTCCGAATAATCTAATCCGAACTCTAATGCAAATCGTTTTGCATATTTATCTGCTCCGTCTTTTGCACCACCACTAACGATTTCCATATCTTTATGTTCCATTTTTAATCTAAACATAAAGTTCTGTATGTTTCTTTTATTGGTGTAGGTCCTACTACCTATAATTGCTATCTTCATCGTCATTTCTTTTTTGTTTTCTTTTTTTCGTTTCAGATGAATCATTTGAATTTACAAAACTATACTTTTCGTAAAAGTCTTTTATACCTTCAAGTATTCCAGTTTTTGGGTCATCATAAAGGTATGCGAATCTGTAATATTGTAGATATGAAAATGTTGGGTTAGGTAAATAGTCAATTGAATTTCTTGGTCTTATATCATACCAAATAAAATCATTTTGAGTATCAAATAGTTCTGGATATATAGTAAGTTTAGTTGCGTGTTCACCTGAAGATTTCCAATACTTAATAAATGGTTCTAATGTATTCAAGTCTACCGCTTCATTTTCTCTATCATACCAAAAGTATAATGGAAAACCAACTCCCTGCATATCCGGTAATTGTTTCAGTTTCATTAGTTCCTGAAATACCTCTTGTTCATATTCGGTCGCTAAAAAGTCCGTTACCTTAATTCTTAAACCTGGTTCTATCATTCTAAATCCTTACAACTTCTACACTTCTTGTGCTTTTCACATTTTTCATAGTCGTGTGAAATGATTTTACCTTTGTCATCATAACACTCATCTATGAACTCTTGTAACCTTGTCATAACCCTATTAACACTTGGTTTACCACTTGCTGGCGAGAACGCCTGAATCCTTTTCTGTGGATACATCATATTTTCATATAATCTTCTCTTTAATATTAAATATTCAACATCTATTTTATCTTCCGATATTTCTAATTGTTTTGCCATAAAGTGTTTGTATAATAACAACTGATTGGTTTTGTTCTTATCGGCTTTCATATATTTATTCCAACCCATAGTAGATGATTTAATATCAATGATTCTCATACGACCAGTTTTCTTGTCGTGTAGAACAACATCCATATAACCAACGAATCTCATATCTTTTGGTAGTTCATAGTTTAGATTCATTTCAATACCGACTAACTCAGTATCTTTCTTTTTGAAATGACTTGACTTTCTCTTTAAGAACTCATCAATGATATTGAATCCGTCTTGAGTGAACTCTGCCATTTCTTCTTTGGTTACTTCAAATCCGTCACCATATCTTTCTTTAGCTTCTTTGTATAATTCTTTCATACGATAGATTAGAATATCTTGAAGTGGTAAAGCGTCTGCTTCTTTGATTGTTCGTTCGTAATAACATACTAAATATGCTTGAATAGTTTCGTGAATAGCACTACCGAACAAGGTATAAATATTACCTTTGAAAGTCTCTGCTTTATCCACATAGTTTGCTTTCCAAGTGTAAGGACATTTGTCCCACATACTGAATTGACTATAACTTATTTTGCCCATTTGCCCCTCGCTACTACTTGTGCCATTACTCCATAATTTGATACATCTGAGAAACTATCAGTTACGGGTTCTCCCTCAACTGCGTTATTTCCTCTCATCAATAATGTTTTCATTCTCTCAATTTTGTCATTACACCTGAACCAAATACCCAACAACGATAACTTAATATCCTCTGGTGTTTTTAGAATAGTTCCCACTGCAATATTTTGTGGACCATAGTCGTATTGTTTTCTACAAAACAATTCGTATTGTTCTGATTGTATTTTTAGAAACTCACCTGTCATTTCAGGATAAGTTCTCTCCATATATTTTACGACATCTTGTGTGTCTACCATTTCTTGGTCTTCTTTGGTTAAGGTTGCCTTTGGTATTCCTACTTTTGTAGGTGCGTCTTTAATCGCCATCATTTACTCCATATTTTTTTTAGTTGTTTTTCATCTACACCATACTTTGATATAATTGAATATACAACATCTTTACCCATAATGTCAAGTGTTTTTTCAATATTTTGTGAACTTTCTTGAAAGTAATCACACAATATATCCATAGCCCACTTTTCTATCTTGGATTTCTTTTTAGATTTAGTATATCGTAAGTATGTATTTCCTCTTGGTAGTAGATTTGTATAGAATTGATATACCGTTTTAGGTTTCAATTCCCAATATTGTTGTATTTCATTTACAACTTCTATCCACTCTGGTTTCATTGATAAAAATCTATGCACCATATAATTGGACCAAGTCTTTTTATCGGCGTCTGTAATGTTGTCCCAATAATGTTGGTTTTGAACATTAGTAATTTGTTTTATGTGGTCAAATAGTGTTTTTGTTTTCATAGTGAATAACCTTTTAGATATAAATAAATAGTTAGTATGAAACTGAAAATGTAATATTTTTAATATTGATTTGTCATTTCTGTTCTTGGAAATGACATCTTATGTCTATCATAATCCATACTATCTTGATAAAGTTCATTAACCTCATCTGAATATTGATATTTACTGACATTATCTTTAATGTATATGTTGTTTCTTGCAACAAAATCTAATTTGTCTGTGTCATCAAATAGTTGTTTATCTACATTTGAAATCTTAAATCCATATTTCACATCAAGTTCAAATTCATCTCCGTTTGATTTGAGAGAGAAATTACAATTGAAATGTGAGTCCTTTAAATTATATCCTTTAAAGTTATCCCTAATGATAAAGTTAATATTAGATTTATTTGTAACATTAACCAATACCCAAGCAAAACCTTTAATCGTCTTTATAATTTCATTTTCAATCGAATCTACAATATTGCTTTGTTCTGTTGATAGTAAAAACTCATTTGTGAAGATACTATTATCTGCTTCTTCTTTTAGTTCTACATCTATATTACCAACTTGTAATGAGTTTTCTCTAATTCTTGCTCTATAATATGGTGGTTTTCCACCCTTTTCTTTTGGTGTGGCATATGAGAAATCATCTCCTATTAAGTCCTCACCCTCTTTGGTAAAGTTAAATATATTTAACAAGACCTCAATAAAGAATGCTTTTAAATGTCTAATCATTAATATATTTTTATAATCATTTGAAGTCCAAGCGTTTAAAATTGTTTTTTCCTTTGAAACATCAAAGTCATCTCTATAAACATCTAATGGTGTGTGGTCTAAAATGTCTGTTGATTGCATTAAGTTTAACAATCCATTGTTTCCAAAGTATTTGTGGTTGTCATATAGAAATTTTAATTGTAACATAAAGTCCATATGATTTTCCTTTGGATAACCTGGTATCCAATTTGCATTATAAAATACATTACTCTCGTGAGCTGATTTCAAGAAGTGACTAACATCATCAGAAGTTTGTCCTTTTTCCATCAATGCCAGTATCTTATTCACTCCATTTTCTACACCAACATTCATATAATTTAGTCCAACATTTACTGCTCTTGTTAGTAACTCTCCGTCAAGTTTCTTATGTGTTCTGAAATGTCCACCCCAATACATTTTTGGTATGTTTCCATTTTCTGTTTCTTCCTCTAACTTATTTACAAGCTTTTTAAACAATGGCATTGACCCGTTGATTAGAGAATCAGTAAACCAAAAGTTATTAATGCCAGTTTGTTTATGTAATCCTTTCATCTCACTAACAATCTTTTCATTATTTTTGTATCGGTATAATCTGGTCTCACTACAAAATGTGCATTTAAAAGTGCAACCTCTTGATGTCTGCATTGGTAGTGTAACTTCCAAGTCAAATAACTCTGCTAATTTTTTATAATCATCTATTACTTTGGTATCCCAACTTGGTGTTTCTAATTCATTTAGATTTTGTGGTAATATACCACCATTGAAAACTGGCTTTCTACCACTACGACCCCTTTTCAATACCGTAGGAAAACTTGGTGTCATTTTATCCCAACGATAAATACCTTTTACATTTTCATAATGTCCGTCTTCCATATAACGATTTACTAATTCAGAGATAATTTTCTCCCCATCTCCCGAACCACAAGCGATATCAACAAACTCTCTATAATTATCTTTCTCAACTAACCCACCAGACTCTGAATACCAAGAGTAAGGGCCACCATACCATATTTGTATATTCTTATTTTTTTGTTTTAAGTATCTCGCTATATAATCTGTTGTAATAATATTTGATGTATATGTAGTAAATGCTACCACATCATAAGTGGATAGTTCATCTATATATTCGTGCCATAAATCTTTAAAGTGTGGTAATATATCCGTTTGAAAATTTGCTTCAGAGTTCCAAGGTTTATCATTACCCCAATCCCAAAACTTTTCTATGTTTTTTTCTTTAGTGTGAATTGACGATAGTATGTTTAAATCTATTTGTTCTACAACGACATCTTTATTATTGATGTGTGATTTTAAACTACCAATTGCGAAAGAAGGTGTTTGAACCGACCATTGTGGACATATACATAATGCTAATCTCATACAAAACAATCCCCCAACATCCAAGAGATACAAGAATATCGTCTTCCTTTTGTGATTGGTGTAACTCTATGTGATAAGAACGCAGGAAAGATTGTGATACTTCCTCGTGTTCTTGGTGCGGTGTAATTGTTTTTACCTGATTTGTCTGTAATTCCAAATTCTAAATTTCCACCCTCATACATTGTTTCATCACTTAATTGTATAACTGCCGTCAGTTTTCTTGTAGAAGTTTCTTTTGAACCACAATCAGTATGCCATTTGTATTTACCACCATTTTCGTATCGTAGTATTTTGACCTTTTCCATTTCTTGTATATTGTATTTCCAAATAGATAGATTAGATAATTCAAATGCCATTTTTATTTTGTTTTTTAGTTTTTCATTATTGATTGTAACTTCTTTATTATCACGAACTTCTTTGTTTAAAATATTATCATCATAATTACCAGCGAGTTCAGATTCAGTTGGTTGTCCTGTTTCCAAGTATCTCATTAGTTTCTGACATTGACTCAATGATAAAAAGTCCTCTCTATGAACTACAAATTTAAAATTGTCGTTTTGTATCATACAAAAGTATCTCCTACTCCCCAACACACACAAGAGTATCTATTACCTTTTGTAATTGGTGATACTCCGTGTCCTGCAAATGAAGGATGTATTATTAACTTTCCTACTTCTGGTTCAACTATTGTTCCGTCAAACAAACTAAATTCTCCACCCTCATAATCTGTATTTAAAAATACAATACAAGTTAGCTTTACTGAACTAAATCTTTTAATTGGATGAAAGTCTGAGTGTGGATTATACCAATCTCCAATATCATATCTGTGTGCTTGTAGTCTATTATCGTAAATACCTTTAATGTTGTATTTATAAATTGTTTGGTCTGCTATTTTTATGGCTGTCCAAAACTTATCAAGATATTTTTGTTCCGTTGTTCTACTGATATTTAACATACAAACACCATCGTCCATAACTGGTTCTTCTTCCCAAACTGGATTTTCTTCACCTGTGTAGTGTCCTTGTTTTCGTGTAGATTCTTTATCGATATACTCTATCATAAAATCACAATCTTCTTGTGAAAAGAAATTACTTTTTTCAACTACCCATTTGAAGTTTTGATTTAACTTCAAACTATCCATATCTATTGGTTTATACATTTTTATCCTTATTTAAAGTGGTCACCGACAAATATCTCTTGGATTACATATCGTTTACCTTTACTAATTGGAACAACATTATGACATAGAAATGCCGGAAATAATGTTAATGAACCTTTTAATTGATTCATTGAATACCACTCTTTTGTATCTTTATCTTGAATACCGAACTGAACTTCACCACCCTCATATTCACTTGGGTCTGTCAATTGAACAATTCCTACTAATTTTCTTACTGAACAAGTTCCTGCGTTAAAATCTGTGTGCCAACCATAGAATCCACCTTTTGTATATTCTATTAGTTTTAATTCATCATCACACGCATCAATATCAAAATGAAATACTTTATCATTTATAATGTTTGCTATTTGAAACATCTTGTCTTGTAACCATTTCCAATCTTTGTTTGGTTTATCGGGTCTGAAATCATTATCACTCTGTTCTCGTAAATACCATTCCCTTGTTTTTCTAATCTCCGGTATGACTGCGTTATTTCCCTTTTCATCTCCGACACAACCCGTTACACCCTTTTCAGATTCCATAATGTCATTTAATAATTCATCACACTTTTCTGGTGATAAAAAATTTGGAATTTGAACTGAATATAAAAAGTCGTTATTCTGTTTCTGACTCATCTGATACTAAAACCTTATTCGCAAAGTAGTTCTTGCTGTTATTTGTGTTGTCTATATTGTATGTTGTTTCTATTGTGTTGAGTGGTTTATATCCCATCAATTCTATTTTGCCTAAATCATCAGTTAAAACTTTATCACCTAATTCTAATGGTCTGTAATCTGAGTCTGTATATGAATCACCAGCGATATAAAATGGGTGGTCATCTGTTGCTTTAATTATAGTATTGTTATCGAATCTATACTCAACTAAGTTATCGTGTTCAATTTTTGTTACATCACCCACAACTGAATTTTGTAATCTACCAGTTTCTTCGTTGTATGTTTTAATTTTCATACCTGATGTTATATTTTTAATCTTCTCGTAAGTTCCGTCAAACAATGTAATCATTGTATCACCTGTGAAACATTTACCTGGTGGAATATTATGGACCAATATATCTGAAGTGAAGTATGTATCGATATCTTCAACATCTAATGAATAAAATGTTTCTTCTTGGGCTACTTCTGTTTTTGATGTTATTTCGACTTCATTTCCGTCTTTATTTAAAAAGTAATCTCCTGTATCTATATCGGTTGGTTTAGCCCAACTCCAAGTATCTCCTTGTTTAAGAAAGTATCTCGCACCTTTCATCATAGATTGTTTCATAACTGGAACTTTAATACTATCATTAATTAAGTAGTATCCATAATAGTCCTCTTGTAAAGTTCTAACCACAACTGAACCTGATGGTGTTGAACCACTCAAATCTGTTGTAGAATAACTTAACCAGTCCTCAAAGAAAAACTCATCTGGCATTCCAACTGGTTTGTATGATTTAACTACATCACCAACTTCTACATCTTGAACTTGTTTAGTTGAGTCATCATACATACGAATTAAACTCCCACTTGCGGTTGAGTATAATAGTGCGTTTTGCATATGGTATCTGTCACCACTCAATATAAACTTTGGTGCTATTGATAATACTAACTTATCCTTTTTCTTTGTTAGTATTTGTCTGTCTGGTGTCATTAAGTATTCATATTTAGGTGATTTTAGATATCCTTGTGTTCCTATGGTTGAACCACTTGGAACAATATAGGTTTCAATTAGTGAACCACTATCCACACCAGATTGGTATGTGTTATTCTCTGCTACATACTTATGGAATAAAATTGAATTGTCATAAGAAGTTCCATCTTGTGCTGGATTTTTAATTACAAAGTCTGGGTGATATGCATTTGAATCTGAAAAAGAACCTGTATTAAATATTGGAATTAAACTTGAATTAACTGGTGATGAATTTAATATAGTTCTAAATGTATCCTTGTTAAATGAACCACTAACTATGTTTAATAAAGTGTCATCACTATACCAAGGTGTTTGCATAAACAAGTGGAAACTATCCGTATGGTCATTACTACCTCTTTGTGAGAAATATGTTAATGAAGTATCTTGTTCAAATTCAAAATTACAACTTATGTTGTGTCTGGCAAAACTTGAACTAATTATTGGTTGTTGAAAATCGGAAGGATTAAACTTAACGCTATCATTTTGTCCATAAATGTATGCAGTTGTGCAACCTTTTTCATTTGCATAATCTGCCATTAAATCAAATGAAGCTGTTTGGTCATTATAAGTTCCATAAACACCACACGCAGTATTCATCTCATTCAAATAAATATCACCCGTGGTTTCTTCTTTTATGTAATCAACACCAGCGAAAATACCAATATTGGTATTTGTTGGCCAACCACCACCACTTCCTGTGATGTAATTTAAATAATTTTCTATTGTTGTTTGTACTGACATAATTTTTTCCTATATATAAATATCAATTTAGTCCATTTTAGTGAATATTTTTTCTTTTAATACTGATTTTGCTGGCTCGTTCCAATCATCTATAAACATCATTGCGTAATTGTATCCCTGTTTTTTGATTTCATTACAACGAATCCATATTAAATCTAAATTTAAACCTGTTCCTCTATGATTTGGAAACACATATTTCTGGCATAACATAGGGTATTTTCTATTCCAATCTATAAATGCCCAACCACCCTCAACTAAATAAAATGTCCAATTGTCTTTTAATCTACTTCGTAGGTCTTTTAAATTCCACTCTTGCCAATCTTTTCCAAATGAATCTTTAAATTCAGCTAACTCTTCTGATATTACTTGTATCTGTTCTGAATTAATATCATTATAGTTTGTAACCTCTTGATAATTTTGAACCTCTCGTGGTTCGTAATTACTTAAATCTATCTTGTAATACATCTTTTATTTTCTCTGCATATTGTTTGTGTGCTTTTGGTCCGGGGTGTAGTCCGTCTGATGTATAATCTACTCTTTCAAAAAATACATCAAAAAATTCTTCTGGTAAATCCCCGTCCCAAGTTCCCCATATAATTTTATCACAACCTATAAATCTATTTAGTAATTCATAGTTATGTAGAAAATTAGAATAATTGTTATACTCATTGATATTTACTTTTTCTTTTACTTGCCAAGGTTTCATAACAACTCCGTCGTCGTCAAACCAAGTTCTTCTAAAATAATGTGGAACCGTAATAATAAATATTTGTCGTCTTGATTCTGGTATATAAACTTCTGATAGAGTCTTGACTGCGAAATCCAAACCTGTTCCACCTGCTCCGTAATTATGAACTGATGTGTTTTCATCACCTAATAAATGAGTAAAGGTTTCTTCTTGCTTTATGTCCCAACCATAAGTCCAACTACAACCAAAAGTATAGATTTGCCTTCTGACGTTTTCATCATTGTAGATTGGGTCGTGTTGTCTTCCACCCTCTAATCTACCATTATTTTTTTCGTAGATGTTCAGTCCTGTTTCAGTTCCGTTCTTACTTACTCTATGATTCTCATAGTAGAACTTGTCTACATTATATTTAACTTTCTTGTCCATACCAACCATTTTTTCTAAGAATATTCTTTATCTTTTCTGCATATTTTCTATGACCGATTGGACCTGGATGATGAGTTGGTCCTATAAAGTCGTGTATTTCAAAAAATATATCCATTTTGTCGTGTGGTATTTCAGCATCCCAAGTTCCCCAGATAATCTTATCTCTTCCAACTAAACTATTTAAGAGTTCGTAATGATGTAGAAAGTATAGGTAGTGATTGTATTCAGTTTCTTTTACTGCATTTTCCTTTGCCCAACTTCTACGACCAATATTTTGTTCGTCAAAGTGCATTCTTCTAAATGCGTGTGGAATTGTAATTACATATAAAAAGTTATCATTTTCATAATGTTTATACTTTTGATAAACTTCCGCTATCTTTTTTGCTGCATAGTCCAGTCCAGTTTTACCTGCTCCGTGATTCCATACTGAAGTGTGTTCATCTCCGAGTAAGTGTGTGAAAGTTCTTTCTTGTTCAATATCCCAACCATAAGTCCAACTATCTCCGAAAGTATGGATTTGTAGTGGTGCATTTATATCATTATACTTCGGGTCAACTTCTCTACTTGTGGTTTGACTTAACCATAATGGTCTTTCACCCAAGTATTCAATGTTATCTGCTTTCTCACGAATCTGTATGTTATCGTAATAATACTTATGAACATACTCCAATACCTTTTTGGTAAAAAAAGTATCTTCCTTTGTGAGTCCAATTTCTTTACCTGTTTGTGGTCTCCAAAGTTTATTTATCCAGTTCATTATACTCCTGGTTTTGCTAAACCTGCCGACTCTAACATATTTTGTGGAACTTTTCCACAACTACCACAAGTAAAAACTTGTATTGGAACAATTGATTCCTTACCTGTTGGTGATACTAATGCCGATATTTTCTTTAAAAAGAAGGCCGGTGTAAATGCTGCGTTTCCACAATCTTCACATTGGATTGTATCTGAATCTGTTAAGTCAATTTGTGGTGGTGCTTTTGGTGGCACCGGTCCATTTGGATTACTCATTTAATACTCCCTATTAATTCAACAAACATAGCCATAATGTTGATTTCTTTATCAACTACTACTGCGTCTGATTGTTGGTATTTACTCAAAATCAATATACACTCAGCGATATGTCCTGCTCCCCAATCATCTACGGTATCAAACATCAATCTGAATAAATCAGAAAAGTCCGTTACTTTTGAATCTGCTAACAATTGTCTAATGTTTTTAAATGAATTCTTTTTGTCTTGTGTTTTCAATATATCCAACACTTGATTTTTATAATCATTTTGAACAATAGTATTTTCGTCAATTGTTAATTTGGAATCTACGACTTGTCTTTGAGCACCATTGATTACTCTTCTGATATCTGGATAACCACCATTTACTATGGTTGCGATATCTTTAATATCATACTCTACACTTTCATTTGTCAATATGTTTGCCAAATGTTGTGCGACTTGTTTTCTGTCTGGTGGGACAATTTGAAATGATTGACAACGACTTTGTATCGGGTCAATTATTCTCTCTACATAATTACAAGTTAGGATAAAACGACAATTCTTTGAGAAAGTTTCCATAAGATTACGAAGTGCTGCTTGAGCGTTTGGTGTAATGTAATCACACTCGTCCAAGATTATAACTTTCATATCTTTGAAACCTAATGTTGATGCGAAGTTCTTGACTTTCTCACGAACTACATCTACACTATTCTCATCTGATGCGTTTATATAAAGGTAATCACAATCAATGTTATTAATTAATAGTTTAGCAAGTGTTGTTTTACCTGTTCCTGCTCTACCGAATAATAATAGATGTGGTATATCTCCTGATTCAAGATATACCGACACCTTTGATTTTAAATGGTCATTACCGATATAATTCTCTAACTCACTAGGGCGATATTTCTCAACCCATAAGCTATGTTTTAGAGTTTCCATTAGTTAACTGCTTGTGTTGATACTAAGAAATATTCTGAATCGTAATTGTCGATTGAGAATTTAATTCTTGATAACCCTTGTGAACTAACTTCTAATGTTGCACTTTCACAATCTTTATTTGCATTTAAGATTGATGCGAACATATTAGCGTTAAATGATATTGGTTCCATTAGTTTGAACTTTGTAGTTTCAACTGGAATCGTAACACGATTAGATGCGATACTTGCATATCCAATAACAATCTGTGTTTCATCATTTTCTGTTAATATCGTAAAGGTTTCTGCGTCTGACAAGGCTCCTTTACCACTAATAAATGTATTGATGAAATGTGCGTCTACCTTGATACCTAACTCAAATGAATCTGGTAGATTCTTAAGTTCTGGTGGTGTCGGTATAACTGACAAATCACTCAACATATATTTAGATTTTGTTTTTCTTTTTGAATCTTCTAATTCCATAGAAATAAACTTATCACCTGCTCGTAATAAACTTATATCGACATCATCACCCAATACTGATAGTAGTGAAGATAATTGTCCGGTGCTATAAACACCTAATTCACAAGGTTCTAAGTGGTTAAACTTACTTAAAACAACTCTACCCACTACTGATTTATCACCAGAAATGAATCTTGTTGTTAAACTATCACCTTTAGAAACCCATTTGGTAGATTGAATTTCCCCACCTAATGTGTATTTGTTAATGAAATTAGTTAATTGATTTTTGTTCATTGTAACTCCTATTTGGTTTATATATAAATATAATATTGTTTTGTGAAAATCAAATTTATTTTTAAAAGAACCTATTCATAGATGTTGTTTTGTCTTCTACTCCACCCCAATGCATTGCTTTATAAAACATACCGAGTTTCTTTGACATCGCCTGTTCATACATTTTTTTGTGGTCTATGTGGTTTTTAATTAATTCTAATATTTCTCGTGGGTCTTCGTGTCCTTTGAATGCGATTGCGTCAAATCCAAATGTATTCTCTTTCAAATACACCCATTTAATCTTTGTTCCGTTGGATATCTTTTCATATTTCTTACCCTCATACCAATGTTCAATCAATGAATTGTAATTGATTGCTGCCTTGACGTGAACTGGTGCACCTTTCTTATATTTACTGAATGGTGATTCCTCATCTTTCACTTCATACTTACCAATACCTTTTACACCGATTGGATTTGCCATAACATCATACGATAAATTATGCATATTTCTTTTAAACAATGATACTCGTTCATCAATCTTTTCCTTTGGAACATTTGCCAGTATGTCATCCAATACATTTGATAGTAATTCTTTCATAGCGACTGCGAAATTACTTCTAATGGTATCCAATCCCTTTACATGCGTTTTGTTTACTTTTCTACCAGCGTCATTAATGATTCGTAATCCATATCGTTTCTTCGTAATGAATAAACCGGTCTTTGCAATTACCTCTTGTTTAATATCAAACACGTGGTCATCTATATTACAAAACTTCTTAGCAAAATAATCATAACTTTTATTCAAATAATCTTGAACTTCTTCACAAACTTCCATAATTCTCTGTGTCATCATTGTTTCTGATAACTCTTGATTTGGGAATCTCTTTTCAATCAATGGAACTGCCGATGCGAAAATAGAGTCTGTATCAATGTAAATAACATAGTCTTCATTGGTATCTAATTCTTTGTTGTAGAAGTGATTGGTTATCTTTTTACTGAACTTAATTAATGATTGACCTGTTAATGTTGTTGCTTCTGCATTATCCAAATCATAAAATCTAAATACTGGTAATCCCAATACACCATACAACGAGTTCAATACAATCTTCTGAATGTGTTGTCTTCTATCAAAGTATTGTTCTTTTTCTGTATCACCTTGTTCATTATACTTCTTTACGAGTTTTCTCATCTCTACTCGTTCGTTGAACCATTTCTCTAACAATGCCGGAATCAAACCTTGTTTGTCTGTTCTATACATTACTCCGTTAGATGCGATTGATACTTTTGATTTGTCAAAATAGTCTTGTAATTCTGTTTCGGTCATCTTACCAATTTCTCTACCTTGTTTATTCATAACCGAATATGTTTTGTTGTTTGTTGACTTTAAGAATTGTTCCTCGTTCCAACCCTCAACTTTACCAATCTTTGTTTCTGGTGATACATTTAGTGAACGAATCACACTTGGATACATTGATGTAATGTCCAAGTCATAAACCCAATCGTGTTTTCCTGATTGTGGTTCTTGAACATATGCTCCTGCAAACTTTTCATCACTATTAAACTTCTTTGGTCTTCCTGGTTTGTTAGGTGCAACCACTCCAATCTTTTTCAAATAAACTAAAATTGCTCCCTCTAACCAACGACTTGACATATTGATATCTTCATAAGGTATGTGTCCAAGATGAGCAATACCTCTTGCAATATCTATAAAGTTCAACTTCTTATCTAACTCAACCAAGATTTTTACATCTC
>Ga0208666_1000198_pt1 | contig 29976 bp, 33 predicted proteins | sample 5B_taG_FD_184078 | JGI IMG/M metagenome (GOLD analysis project Ga0208666, IMG submission 184078) | Marine viral communities from the Subarctic Pacific Ocean - 5B_ETSP_OMZ_AT15132_CsCl metaG (SPAdes) (version 2) | ecosystem: Environmental > Aquatic > Marine > Oceanic | place: Pacific Ocean...
CTTTAACTTTTTCTAACGGTGCTTTATCAAATGGTAAAAACGCAGTTCTAAAATTAGTTGGAACAATCGGAGGAGCAGTTAACGTAACTATCCCTAATTCAATCGAAAAAACTTTTATAGTTGATAATGCAACTACTGGTGCTCACGCAGTAACGTTCAAAACTACTTCAGGGTCTGGAGTAACTTGGGCAGCAGCTGACAAAGGTACTAAGATGGTTTATTCAGACGGAACAAATGTTGTTGATACAGCATTTACAGAGTTATCATCTGACTTCTCACCACAACTTTCAGCAGACCTAGATGCAAATGGTAAAAACATTACTATCGATACTGCTACAGGTATCATTGACGAAAACGGTAATGAACAACTTAAATTTGTAACTACTGGATCTGCAGTTAACGAATTTCAATTAACAAACGCAGCAACTGGTAACGCCCCTGCAATTGCAGTGACAGGCGGTGATACTAACATTGACTTAAACCTTACACCAAAAGGAATCGGTAGAGCGACTTTCAATGGCCAAGGTAAAATTCAAAGTGTTGCAGAAAAAGTTACAACAGCAGCTATTGCAGCTACAGGAACAATTAACTATGATGTTCTTACTCAAGCAGTGTTAAACTACACTTCTAATGCAGCAGCTAACTACACATTAAATATAAGAGGTGATGGATCAAACACTTTAAATTCTATCATGGATGCAGGTGAATCAATCACTATAGCTCACATTGTTAAACAAGGATCAACTCCTTATTACAATAACGCCGTGACTATTGATGGTTCTTCTGTTACTCCAGAATGGCAAGGCGGTTCTGCGCCAACTAGTGGTAACGCTAGTTCATTAGATGTTTATTCATACACTATTATTAAAACTGGAGATGCAGCGTTCACAGCGTTAGCTTCTCAAACACAGTTTGCGTAATAAAATAGGAGGAGAAAGATTATGCCAATAATTGGTTCATTTGGAGCAGGCTCAGGAAGAGGCTTTGGTTTTTCAACAAGTGGTTTTAAAGGTATTTGTGCTACTGGTGGTACTATCTCAGCAGATGGTATCTACAGAATTCATACGTTTACTGGAGCAGGTACATTTACAGTAAATGCACTTGCAGATGAATCAGAATTTAATGAAGTCGATTATTTAGTTATTGGTGGCGGCGGAGGAAGCGGCGAAGGCGGCGGAGGCGGCGGAGGCTTTAGAGCCTCTGATGGAACTCACTCTGGTTGCTATTCTGCAGGTCCTTCACCATTAGTTAATGGAGTTGCAGGTATAACAGTTTCAGCTACAGGATATCCAATTGCAGTAGGTGCAAAAGGCGAACACATTAGTTTTGATCAAGGCGGTACTGGTGGTAATTCATCAACATTTTCAACAATCACTTCAGCAGGTGGAGGCGGTGGAGGCGGTCGACACGTTAATGGAAGATGTGGTGGCTCTGGCGGAGGCGGCGGAGATTTTGGTTCAAATACAGGGGGAAGTGGTAATACACCTCCGGTTAGTCCCCCTCAAGGAAATAATGGAGGAGCCGGCCCCGGCGGTAGTGGCGAACCAGGTGGCGGTGGCGGTGGAGCAACTGGTACAGGTGGATCTGGTCCCGGTGGATCTGGTCCCGGAGCTGGAGCTAATAGTTCTATAAGTGGAGCTGTTGTAGCCTACAGTAGAGGTGGAAATGGAGCTGGATCATCAACTCCTATACCTAGTCTTCCAAGCGCAGCAAATATCGGTCAAGGAGGAAGTGGCCCCTGTAATGAACGTGCTGCAGCCGGAACAGTAGTAATAAGGTATAGGTACAAATAATAATGGCAAGCTTTGCAAAAATTTCAGAAGAAAACGCAGTGCTGCAGGTGGTAGTTGTTAATGATAACGACATATTAAATGCGGATAGAATTGTTGATGAATCCTTAGGTCAACAATACCTAGAAACACATTGTAATTGGCCAGCTAATTTATGGATTCAATCAGGGCATGAAAACGAAAATGGAGAACTTGTAAGAAAAAATCATGCAGGTATTGGTGGTTCTTGGGATGCATCCAATAATATATTTTGGCCTGAAAAACCTTACCCATCTTGGGTACAACACATTGAATCAGCTTCTTGGAAATCACCAATAGGTGATCGACCTGCATTAACAGCAGAAGAACTTTCACAAAACTCAGCAAAAACTCATTATTGGGAATATAAGTGGAATGAAGGCAATCAAAGTTGGGATTTGACAAACATTAAAGCCTAGTATAAAAATACTAACATAAAGTTAGTATGTTAAAGAAAGTATTATCAGAACAGTCTATAATTTATGGTGATGTTTCAATGCCAAAAGGCTTTGAAATTAATTCATTAGAATTAATTAAATCTATGTTTGAAGCTTTATATTACGAAAAAGATAATTCTTTTTGTAGAGATTGGGACAAATTAAATGTTTATATAAAAGATTTTGCTAGAGTTAAGCATCAATTAATTTTAGTTAATAAAGATTCATGGGGTAGTATTTATATTCCAAATGAAAAAACAGAATCTCTAACTCATATTGACCCTGTTGATTTAAGAGACTCCCCTGATTTTACATTGTTATATGGAATAAATACAAAAGATTGTATGGTTAAAATATTTTATGATGATAATAGAAGAAAAGGAAGAAGTTGGGATATGGAACTTAAAAATAATATGTTCATTATGTTTCCATCAACAAACATGTATTGCATTAATAATAAACAAAAAGATTCTTTAAATTTTATACAAACTATAACCTATGAATATATCGGATAAAAAATATACATTAACTAATTTTTCTTATGTAAAAAAAAATTTACAACATTTTAAAAGTTATGCATTTATAGGTCATAAACGTTTTAAGAATGTTTTTGGAGAAAAAGATGCTACAGCTTTTTATAATCGTTATAATTGTATTAATTTATTAGGAGGTTCTAGTCACTATTATAAATTGTTTAAAGATGTTTTTAAAACTATTCGAAAATATTCCAATACAGTGAAACCTTTGTGGATTCAATGCTGGTTAAATATACATGATGAAAATCAATTATTAAAATGGCATACTCATTATGATTCATTATTTCATGGTTTTATTTGTATAGATCCTAAACATACAGAAACTGTTTTTGAAAATTACACAATAAAAAATAAAATTGGAAATGTGTATGTGGGACCTTCCAACATACATCATAAAGTTGTAAATAAAAAACCTTTTGTTGGTGAAAGAATTACTATAGGTTTTGATATTCTTGATGAAAGCATTATTAAAAAAATATATAAAAAAGAAGGAAAGGAAAAACTTAATATTAGTTTTATCCCTGTATATTAATGAATTTATCTAATTATTATTTTTATTTTACCGGAGCTATTCCTCCAAGAATCTGTGATGACATAATTAAACATGCTTTGTCTAAATCAGAGGTAATGGCAAAAACTGGTGGCTATGGTGATAGAAAATTAAACAAAGAAGAAATAAAAGATTTAAAAAGAATGAGAAATTCTGATTTGGTTTGGTTAACTGATCCTTGGATATATAAAGAAATAATTCCATTTGTAGAAGAAGCTAATAGAAAAGCTGGTTGGAATTTTCAATTTGATTATGCAGAAGATTTTCAATTTACTAAATATAAGTTGAATCAATATTATGATTGGCATTGTGATAGTTGGAACAAGCCTTATAATAAACCTAATACTCCTAGACACGGTAAGATTAGAAAACTTTCTATGACTTGTCAGTTAACTGATGGCTCTGAATATGAAGGAGGAGAATTAGAATTTGATTTTAGAAACTATGATCCTTCTTTACGAGATGAATTTAAACATTTACAAAAAGCAAAAGAAATATTGCCTAAAGGATCTATAATTGTATTTCCTTCATTTTTATGGCATAGAGTTAAACCAGTGACGAAAGGAGTTAGGTATTCTTTGGTTTTGTGGAACCTAGGAACACCATTTAAATAATATGGAAATACAAGAATTTTTTAAAACACCTATATGGGTCGAAGAAAAACCAGAGTTTGTAAAATCTTTGAATAAAGCTTCTAATAAATATATTAAAGATGCTAAAAATAATCCAGAAACTAAAGCCTATATAAAAAAGTTTGGTGATTTTGGAACAGCATATCATTCAACACCTTTAGGAAATGATAATAATTTTTTAGATTTTAGAAAATATATTGGACAAAAATCATGGGAGTTTTTAAATTATCAAGGTTTTGACATGGAACAGTATGCTTTATTATTTACCGAATTATGGGTACAGGAGTTTGCTAAAAAAGGCGGTGGTCATCATTCTGCACACATACATTGGAATCAGCACGTGTCAGGGTTTTATTTTTTAAAATGCAGCGATAAAACATCATACCCTATTTTTCACGAACCCAGAACCGGAGCACGTGCAACTAAATTAAAGATGAAACCTAATTCAAATAAAATTCTTACAGGGGAAGAACTTGTGCATTTTAAACCTAGACCGGGTACATTAATTATATTTCCAGGGTTTTTAGAACACGAATTTGCAGTAGACGCTGGTATAGAACCATTTAGATTTATACATTGGAACATACAAGCTGTACCTAAACCGATGGTTAAAGATGAACTTTAAAAAAAATAAATATACAGTTATAAAAGAAGCAATTTCTAAAGACATGGCTGCCTTTCTTGCAAATTATTTTACAATGAAAAAACAAGTTTTTGATACATGCCTAAAAAAGAGATACGTTTCTCCGTTCGAAACATTACTTGGATCTTATGAAGATCAACAAATTCCAAATACTTATTCTCATTATTCAGATATTGCTATGGAAACTTTAATGTTAAAGTGCCAACCACAAATGGAAAAAGCAACAGGATTAAAACTATACCCTGCATATACTTATGCAAGAATTTATAAAAAAGGTGATGAACTTAAAAGACACAAAGACAGGTTTAGTTGTGAGATATCTACTACTATGAATCTTGGCGGCGATAATTGGCCGATATATCTAGAGCCATCAGGAGAGAAAGGTAAAAAAGGAATTAAAATAGATTTAAAACCGGGGGATATGTTAGTTTACAGAGGATGCGATCTAGAACATTGGAGACAAAAATTTAAAGGCAAAGAATGTGTACAGGTTTTTCTGCATTATAATAATTGCAAAACTCCAGGGGCTAAAAATAATATGTTTGACAAGCGTCCACATTTAGGTCTTCCTAATTGGTTTAAACAATGGTAGAGTTTCATACTATTTTTCCAGTAGTCATAGGTTTAAATAAAAATAAAGATCACAAATTATTTGAAAATAAATTAATTAAAGAATGTAAGACAATAAAAAATAGTTTTAAAAAAGGGGGTAATAATTGGAATGTATCAACTTTTAACACTTGTGGAACTTATGATTTAACCAAGAATAATAAATTCGATAATTTACATAAATGGATTTTTAAACAAGTAAAAGACTACACACTTCAAATAGGATATAAGAATAATAAAACAGAATGTGTAGCATCCTGGTTTAATATTTATAAAAAACATGATTATCAAGAAAGACATGGACATTATCCTAATGACATTTCCGCAGTTTATTATTTAAAAACACCTAAAGATTCTGGTAATATAACATTTTATAGTCATGAGCCGCACGGAATTACAAAACCTGGAGAAGTAAATAATCCATTAACTTGGAGATCATATTGGATAAATCCACAACCAGGGTTGCTTTTAATTTTTAAATCTACTTTACAGCATGAAGTAGGACAAAATAAATCTAATGAAGAAAAAATCTCAATGGCACTTAATTTTAAAATAATTTAAATGAAAGAATTTTACAATAAATTAAAAGATAAAAAGCTAGCTAGTCAAAATCAAAAGAAAAAAGAGCTTTGGGATGTGGAAGGAGTTTTACATAATCAATCTTTTAAATTTGATTTAAGACCTTTAAAAAATAATATTAAAATAGGTAGTTTTAATACTAAGGCAGATAAGATGGTTTTTGATATGAAAGACCAATACATCATTGTGGACACAGAAGAATTACATCAATATTTAAAACAACATGAACTAAGAGACGTTTATTTACAAAATCTACTATCTCAGCTAGATTGGAATATAATATTACCAAAATAATGGAAAAATTTGAATACAAAATTATAGACAATTTTTTAGATAAAGAATTTTTTTTACGGCTTAAAAAACAAATTGAATATGAAGACTTTCCTTGGAGAAGACGGATAGAATGTACTCGTGATTCTAAAAATGATAAGGGATATTTTACTCATAGTATTTTTAATGAATTTAAAATTAATTCTCCAATGTATGAAAATACTTTAATACCCATATTATATAAACTAAAAGCTAGATCTATTATAAACGCTAGCGTGCACATGTTTTTAACTGAATTTTTTTTAAAAAAATCTACTGTGTATCATCAAGATTGGCCCTATAATTCTACTACAGCTATATTAAATTTAACAAATTGTGATGGTGGAACACAACTTAAAATAAAAAATAAAGAAATAGTGGTAGAATCAAAAGAAAATAGAATTGTAATTTTTAACACTCAAATTAAACATAGGACTATAAAGAATACTACCGCAGGTGCGAGATATATACTAAATATGAACTATTTTTAATGCTACCAAAATGATAAAAAGCATGTATAATATAAGATTATGTTACAGAAACTTAATTTTAAACCTGGATTTAACAAACAAGCCACTGATTCAGGGGCTGAAGGTCAATGGGTAGATGGAGATTTTGTTAGATTTAGATATGGATTACCTGAAAAAATAGGTGGTTGGGAACAATTAACTGTAGCTGAAGAAACATTACCTGGAGCCGCTCGAGCTCAACATGCTTTTACAAGTTTTCAGGGTGAAAAATACGTAGCTATTGGAACCTCACAAGGATTATTTTTATATTATGAAGATGCTTTTTATGACATTACTCCACTAGACGCACAGCTTAGTAACCCGTGTACTTTCAATACAGTTCAAGGATCTGCTGAATGTACGGTTAATTTAAACGCTCACGGCTTATCTAATGGAAGATATATTACATTTAATACAATGTCTGCTACTCCAAATGGATTTACATCTTCTTCCACGTTTACAGAGGGAGCTTTTGAGATTAGAGACGTAACTAATAATACTTTTAAAATTACAGCACCTACCGTTGCAGTAAACCCTGGGGGGTCAGCGACTGGATCAGCAACTGTTAAACCTTATGTTGTAGTAGGTCCAACTTTTCAAACAGCTGGTTATGGTTGGGGCACGTATCAATGGAATACAGGCACATGGGGAACAGCTAGGACTATTAGTAACGTTATTCTAGATCCAGGCGTCTGGAGCCTTGATAACTTTGGAGAGGTATTAGTTGCAACTATTTTTAATGGTAAAACTTTTACTTGGGATGCAGGTGCAACTTCACCAAGAGGAAACCGAGCATCTACAACCACTACAAATTTTAACACTACAAACAATCCTACAGCTACACGAATAACTCTAGTGTCAGATAGAGATAGACACTTATTTCATTTTGGAACTGAAACAACTATTGGAGATTCAACAACTCAGGATCCGATGTTTGTAAGATTCTCCAATCAAGAAGATTTAAATACTTACGCTCCAAGTTCAACTAACACTGCCGGTACTTTTAGATTAGATACAGGAAACAAAATTGTTGCAGCTATACAAGGTAAAGATTATGTGTTTGTATTAACTGATCAGGCAGCCTACGTAGTTCAATTTGTAGGACCACCATTTACTTTTTCTGTGAGACAGGTTGGTACACACTGTGGATGTATTAGTTCTAAAGCTGTATCTTACGCAAACGGAGCTGTGTGGTGGATGTCAGCTGAAGGAGGATTTTTTGTATTTGATGGTACCGTAAAATCATTACCATGTTTAGTTGAAGACTTTGTATTTAACACGGATGGAAGTAATTTAGGTATAAACTATGATGCTTCAGATATTGTTTATTCAGGGCCAAATGCTTTATATACAGAGATTAATTGGTTTTATCCAAAAAACGGATCTACACAAATTGATAGATGTGTAACATACAATTACACAGATAACGTATTTACAACGTCATCTTTAGATAGATCAAGTTATCAAGATCAAGGGGTGTATAGTTTACCATATGCAACTGATTATGATTCTACTTCTAGTCCTATTTTTGCTGCTATTAGTGGCTTAACTAATAAATATGGTGCATCTGTTTACTATGCTCATGAGGTAGGCGATGATCAAATCAATAGTTCCGGTACAACCTCAATTGATGCTTTTATTAAATCAGGGGATTGGGATATTACATCTAGAAAAAGTGCCCTTGGTCAATCAACAGGGGTTGTAGATTACAGAGGAGATGGAGAGTTCTTTATGTCAGTTAGAAGATTTATACCTGATTTTAAATATCTACGTGGTAATTCTACAGTTACATTATTTTTAAACGATTACCCTGATAATGCTCCTGTAGGTTCTCCACTTGGACCCTTTACAGTTACTTCTACAACTGATAAGATAGATACAAGAGCTAGAGGTAGATTGGTAGCAATTCAAATAGCTAACACATCAACAGGTGAATCTTGGAGATATGGAACCTTTAGACTTGATGCACAACCAGATGGAAGAAGATAATGAGTGTAGATAAAAGAATAAAATACGACATACCACAATTAGCAAAACCTAAAGGTAACGAACGACAAGGTTTTAGAGGTGATGATGCGTATGGTGGTGGACGAGATCCAAGCGGTCCTTCTGGTAATAAAGGCGGTGGTAAAGGTAATAAAACTAGTTTAAATACAGGACCAAGTCCTAGAGAGAAAGCAATGGGTCTTCAAGGTAAGACTGGTGTAACAGATAAATCTTTAACCAGCGGTGGGGATGGAGTAGATAGAACTAGAACTAAAACAATCGATAGATTGAATAGAATTAAAGCTGTAGAAGACTTAATTGATAGACCTACATTTGGATTTGATGACTCAGCTAAAATAAATTTATTTTCTCCTAGAAATATTTTCAGTGGATTACTTAGTTTAATTAATCCTGCTTTAGGTTTTATAGGTAGAACTATTTCAAATGTGCCTGAAGCAATACAAGATCTTAGAGGTTATAATCCTGATGGAACTCCAAGAACACAAGAACAATATGAACAAGCTAGAAGAGACAGACAGATTCAAGGTAGAATAGATAATATAATGGATAGACAAAGATTAGGTAAAACTTTTAGTCAAAAAAATCTAGATAGTTTAATGGGTATGACTGACATGTATGGAGATAAATTTTCACCAAGCACAGCTCAAAACGTTTTAACTGTCAGAGACCTAAAAGGTTTTACAGATAGTAGAATGGGACTAACTGACCCTGACGTTAATCCTATTGGACCACAATCAGTTAATGTACCTAGCACAGGTATTGGAACTATTGATGTTAACTTACCTGGAAACAATTTAATGGCTGGATTAACTAAAATGCAGAAAAAAGGTTTAGACAAAAAGAAAAATGTTGTTAACATGGGATTATTTTCACCTCAAGATGCACTTGATTCAATTTCACCTTTTAATGATCCTGATGACCCAGCTACATTAAACGAAGTTAAAGAATACTACGGGATAGTGTAATGGCGAAAATAACAGCATATATACCTGAACCTAAACCTGAGTATGAAGTCGATAATCAAAGACAAGTTCTAGAAGCTTTGAATACAATGCAACAGCAACTTAATTTTTCTTTTCAACAAGATTTAAAAAACGAGCAGGAAGCATTTAATTATTTTCTAGCATGAGTATCTTTTATAAAAATCAAGGTTTTAAACAAACCGATACAGCTAAAGCTACAGTTCTAACTTGCCCTACTGATGGTACAATTATAGTTAAAAGTATATACTGTGCAAACAACGATGCATCATCAGCTATTTTAGTAAATATGAATTTTGTTGACTCGTCTGATTCTAGCACTGAGTATGAATTTTTTAGAGATGATGTAGCAGCTAAGTCGCAAATAAATGCTTCATCTCAAGGCTTGAATTTAGAAGCAGGAGATGCTATAACTGTGCAAGCAGCTACAGGCAGTGGTAAAATACAAGGCTTGATAAGTTATGCTTTGATAGATAGAAGGAATGAAAACGGATAAAGACAACATACTTAAAATAGATTGCACTACAATAACTACGTGGCGTAATACTAAAACCAAAGAAGTGTTTAAAGAAAAGAAAGAAGGACCTGATATAGTACAAGATGTAACTGTGCAGGTTTCTCCAAAAGGTTTAGACATGATACAGAAAGCGATGAGTAAAAATGACAATAAATCAAAACCCTAAAGGCGGAACTGAAATACAAGAAGATTATTTACATAAATATGTAGATAATAAATTATTGAGTGAAGTACAGATATGTACATCTGTCCCAGAAAAAATTCCTTTACATCCTACAAAAATAAATATTTTGTGGCAAAAAAATTCTTATGATCAAAGTAATCTACATCTTTGGTTTAAAGATAAATCTAATCACGACAAGTATGATTGGTATGTATTTAATAGTCATTGGAACTATGAGCATTTTAGAGATCACTTTGATATACCTACACATAAATCAGTGGTTATTAAAAATGGTATAGATAAAGTAGGTAAAGCTCCACCCTATCAAAAAGGTCAACCTATAAAAATTATACATCAGAATACACCTTGGAGAGGATTGTCAGTATTATTAGGTGCTATGCAGTTAGTAAAAAATCCTTTAATAAGTTTAGATGTTTATTCTTCTTGCGAAATATATGGTAAAGATTTTTATGAAAGAAACAATGATAACTATAAAGACTTATACAAACAAGCAGAACAATTAGATAATGTTAATTATATCGGCTATAAGCCAAATGGTTTTATAAAAGATCATATGCATAACTATCAAATGTATGTTTATCCAAGTATTTTTGAGGAGACATTTTGTATATCACTGTTGGAAGCAATGGCTGCAGGTTTGTATTGTGTTACAACTAATTATGGTGCTTTGTTTGAAACAGGCGCTGAGTTTCCAATGTATATACCGTACGAAAAAAATTATAGATTATTAGCACAAAAATTTGCATACGGTATAGAAGCCGCTGCTGATAGTTTACACAGAGAAGAAATACACAATCATTTAGAATGCCAATCTGCTTATGCACAAGCATATTATGGTTGGAATAAAATAGGCACATCTTGGAAAAGATTTTTAGAAGGAGCGGTTACCCATGGAAAAAAGTAGTAAGGCGCAAGGCGCTAACAATGAACCCATCTGGTTTACTAAGCCATCTACAGACGGGGACACCGAAGTTACCACGATCAATATTGGAACGAAGTCTAAATACAAAATAATGGTATGCACACCTGTGCATAGCGATGTGTCCATGCATTATTGTCAATCAGTATTAAAATTTCAACAAGAGTGTATGCAGAGAAAAATACTTGTAAGTTTTACTTTGATGAAATCATCATTGGTTACACAAGGTAGAAACTTGTGTGTAGCTGAAATGCTCAACCACCCTGATCATTATACACACTTATTATTTATAGATTCAGATATAGACTTTCAGTGTAAAACTATTTTTACAATGTTAGAAAAAAACAAAGATGTAATAGGTTGTCCTTATCCTATGAAAACATTTGATTGGGACAAGGCTTGGAGACGAATGACTACAAAACATAGAGCTGTTAATGATAAAGATGATTTAGCAAGATCTGGATATACATTTCCATTGAAAGTAGAAGATCCTACAAAAATACAAGTTGAAGATGGAGTAGCAGAGGTAACTCACGCTCCTACGGGCTGTATGTTAATTAAGAGAGAAGTTATAGAAAAGATGATTAAACACTACCCTGAACTAGAAATATATCAACCTACTATAATTAATGGTAATACAGAGAAAAAAGAAAATATGTTTAATCTTTTTGATACAATTCATGATCCTAAAACTAAAAGATACTTTGGTGAAGACTTTGGTTTTTGTCAAAGATGGTCTGATATGGGTGGTAAAATACATGTATATTTGAAAGATTATATTACACATGTCGGTGAGTATTCTTATTGTGGTAGATTTTGGGACGACTTATATCAAGGAAGTCAACCTCTCAAAGGTGTTGACGATAGCAAAAAAATCAAATAAAGTGTGATATTTCAGGATAAGTACGCCTGCCTTTCAACTACAAATGAGATTAAATTATGGCTATAACAGAAACTATACAAGCAAAAGAATTCACAGCAGGCGCGCCAAACATAACATTACAAGGTGATTTAAGACCTAATCAAATGATGGCTTCAGGGCCAGACATGACAGATTCAATAAATGAATTAGCCTTAGAAATGTTTGGTAAAGATTTAAGACTTTTAACAGAAGAAGAATTAGACATATTAAGAGATGAAGCTGAAAGACTTACACAAAAATATATGGCATCAGGAGGCAGAGCAGAATACGGTTTAGGTAGTATTGTTAAATCTGTAGGTAAAGCTGTTAAAGGTGTAGCTAAAGGCGTAGGTAAAGCTGTTAAAGGCGTAGGTAAAGGTATAAGTAGTATTGCAAAATCAGATTTAGGTAAAGCGGCTCTAGCTGCTGCTGCATTATATTATGGCGGTGGTGGTTTTGGAAGATTACCTGGAGGGTTTAGTATGAGTAACTTACCAGGTGGTGGTTTTCTTTCTGGAATGACTAATAAAGGCAAAGGCACACTAGCTTCATTTGCAATAGGAACGTTAGGATCAGCTGCATTATCTGCAGCAGAAGCAGGTGGATTAGATTCTAGTGATCCAAATGCTGAAGTAGATTTAGAATCACTAAGTGGTTATTTATCAAAAGGATATAAAAATTTAAATCCTAACGCTACAGACGAGGAAGTATTTCAGTTTGTGCAAGAAAACACAGCAGAATATAGAGCTGCAGGTGGACGTATAGGTTATTCAAATGGAACTCCTTCTTTTGAAGAATATATGAAAGAGCGAAAAGGTATGGAGCAAAAAATGAATATGGAACAATTGTATAAAGAATACAAAGAAGACCTGCGTAGAAAAAAAGTAGCTGAAGAAAAGACTATGGCAGCTACAGGTGGACGTATAGGTTATGCTATGGGTACGGATGAAAAAGTAACTATGGCAGCAGGCATCGAGGGCCTACCAGTAAGACAGAATAAAGCTGGCGTAAAAGAGCTAGATTTAAGAGAAACAGGTGGATTTATTCAACCAGTTGGTATAAAAGAGAAAGCAGATGACATCCCTGCGATGCTTTCGAATAACGAATTTGTATTTACTGCTGACGCTGTAAGAGCAGCAGGAGGTGGGGATATTGATAAAGGTGCTCAACTTATGTATGACACCATGAAAAAATTAGAGAGTAGGGTAGGATAATGGCAACAGAAACAGTAACATCAACAACACGAGCCGCACCTTTTATAGAAGCTGCAGGTAAAACATATTTAGATGATCTACAAAAAGCAGTTGGTGGTCTTAAGACAGCTGATCTAAGTAAAGTATATGGTCCACAATTTCAAGCAGGGTTAGGAGCATTAACACAAGACGCTATTAGTCAAGCAGGTGGTCTTGGATCCTTTCAACCTTTTTTACAAACAGCAGCAGGGCTTGCTCCAAAAACAGGGGCTGAATTACAAAGTTTAATTCAAGGTTTTAAATCGCCTTATCAACAAGACGTTATTGATGCAACATTATCAGAGTTTGATGTACAAGCTCAAAAAGGATTACCTGGTATTGCAGCACAAGCTGTATCTAGAGGTGTTCTTGGTGGTGGTAGAGAAGGTGTTATGAGAGCACAATATCAATCAGATAGCGACAGGAACCGAGCAGCATTACTTGCACAATTAAATCAACAAGGATTTACAAGTGCTCAACAGTCTCTACAAAACGCATTAACAAATCAATTAGGATTAGCTAGAACCTCTCCACAATTAGCTGGACAACAAGTTACAGCTTTAACAACATTAGGTGGATTACAACAAGCAAATGAACAAGCTAGATTGTCTTCTCAACAACAATTAGCATTACAACAATTAAATCAACCACTAACTGCAGCTCAAAACTATGGATCTGGTGTAACAAGTTTAATAGCAGGTTATCCAGGTCAAGCCCAACAAGAACAGGTAGTAGTTCCAAGCGCAGCTCAAACTGCTTTAAGTACAGGAGCTACATTAGCAGGAATATATAGGGCGTTTAGTTAATGAAAGTTTTTAGAAGACCAATGTTTAGAAAAGGTGGTGAGGCCATGACAGGTATCATGGAGAACATTGCGCCTAGACAAAATTATGATGAAGGAAAAAGTGTTTACGATGAAGCAGATGCTATCATTACTGAACGAATGGGACCTGTTCAAAAAGGTGATCCACTTACAGATTTCTTATTAGCATATGGACCATCTCTTGCTGCAAGTAATTTACCTGGCGGAACTATGAGAAACATAGCTGCTGCAGCTGATAAACCAGTTGCTAATCTTTTAGCTAGTAGAGAGGCAAGAGAAAGAAAAGAAGAAGCTAGAAAATTAGCTGGTATTCAGTTGGGTGAAAGCATGGCTGAAAGACAATTGAAAAAAGATATTGCTATGATGAAGTCTCAAGATTCTGTTAATTTACTTCCAACATTCTTAGACCTATACGAAGGTAATCTAACACTAGCTCAAAACCGAAACTCATATGAAAAGAGTGGATTACAAACTAGAGCTAAAGAAACTTTTGGTAAAAGCTTTGCAGGTCTAGTAGGTGGTGACAGACATGGAGACATTGAGTCTAAAACTTTTAAAAATAAAAAGAACGTTGGTAAAGTATACTATGACATTGAAGATGCACAGTTTAAAAGAATTAGAAAAACACCAGAAGGTTTTGGTGTAGAAGTTATTGATATAAATACATTTGATTCTGCAGCTGATGAAGCTGGTAAAGTTCAAGCGGAATCTTATACGGGAGAATTTAGTGATAACCCATCGTACAAAAGACCACCAAAAGAATTTTCTATCGAAGAAAAAGAAGCGTTTGATATAGAAGATCCACAGGCATAGGAGGTTAAATGGCAGAAGAATTTCTACCTCTTACAAAAACCGAACAAGACAACGATACGTCTTGGTATACATCTGTAGCAGCGGGTATTGCGTCAGGTATAATTAAAGTACCTGAAGGAGTTTTTTCATTAGCAGCAGAGCTTATTGATCTTGGTGCAGATACAAATACAGCAGCGAGTGTAGATCAATTTTTTGATAAATTAAATCCATTTGAAGAAGTAGCAGAAGAAAATGCATTAGGAAGACTTACTGAAGCATTAATTCAAGTAGGAGTTCCGGGTACAATAGGATTCAAAGCAGCTAATAAACTTGCAAGAAATATAACAGCTAAAGCATTAAAAGCTAAACGTACAAATGCATTTGCTAGTTTTAGAAAAACAGGGGACAGAGCAAAATTAAGTAGTGCTTTAGATAAAGCAAAAGAATTAAATACAAAAGCTAAATACCCTAGATTTGCAGTAGGTTTAATGGGTGGTGCAGCTGGTGAAGCATTTGTTGCTGACGTTGAAAAGATAGGAACGTTTGGAGATATGTTTGAAGGTGGTCCTACACAACTAGATCGAGATGAAGGTTATGGTAGAGAAGAAGCTGCTAGAAGACTAGCTAACAGATTAAAGTTTGGAGCTGAATCAATAGCCTTTACACCTTTTGTTTATGGTGTAGGTAAAAGCGCCAAGCTTCTGGCATCAAGAGGCAAAGATTTAGCTTATAGCAATTCTAGATTTGCAAGATGGTTAGACAAATATGTTAGAGCTCCCTTTAGTCCTAGAGGAGGATTAACAGAAGAATTATTTGATGAAGAAAAAGTTAAACAAGCACTACAAGCTTCTGATCAAAACAGAGCAAAAGAAATTGTAGATAACATTACAAAAGAAGTGGATAGCTTTTATCCAGATGCAGAAAATCTTATTGGGAAAGCAGGGAAAGCAGAAAAAACAAAATTTTTAACAGGGCTTAACGAAGCTTTGTTTAGTGGTAATATTAGAAAATCTTTGAACAAAGATGCATTAGATGATTTGATTGATCAGTTTGATAATTTAAATGTATCTGCAGAAAGCAAAGGCAACCTAGTTGGTGGTATCAATAATGCCAGAGAAGAGTTTGTGAAACTAATAGATATATTAGACGCAAACGCTCAAGGAACTAAACTAAACAAAGGTGTTTCTGATTTACAGACGTTATTAAAAGATAGAGTTTCTAACTGGATAGGTGGTACGTACAGAATATTTGAAGAACCACGTAAAGGTTTCTCTACACTTTTTAATAGATATACGCCAACAGATGAAGCAAAACAATCAGCTATAAGATTTTTTAGAGAACAAATAGCAAAAGAAGCTGGTGATACAGGTTTTGATGTAGCAACCAGTGATAAATACTTTAGAGAGGCAAAGGTACAAGTTGAGAGTTTATTAAATGCTGTTCGAAACAAAGGTAAACCTAAAGCTCTTGGTTTTAACGATTATATAAATAAAACTATGGAAGGTAGACCTGGTGCAGATTTTACAAAACAAATTATTGATGACACAGCATTACCGCCAAAAGAAATTAGAGAATTACTAGGTGAAGTAACGGACCCAAGATATTCTATTTATAATGCAATAACAAATTTATCCGGCGTTGCAAGAACAACAGCTTATTTAGGTAGTGTAGTTGCAAGAAACGATGAGATACAAAAAGCAGGGGGTAGAGGATTTTTTTGGGCTAGTGAAGAAGCAGGTGAACAAGCGTTAAGATCTAATACTACAGGCATAAAAATGGTGCCAGTAGATGACATTGTAAAAGAACTACCGGGATCAGGTAAATTTGTAAACCCTGCAGCAGGTAAATTTACAACAGTTGAAATAGCAGAAGCTTTAAAAAATGCAAACAACATAGCAGGTGGTCTTCAAGGTTTTGTAAGAGGTGAAGGTAAAGAAGGAGCAGAAGCTGTTGTTAGCTGGATGTATAGAAATTTATTATTATTTCCAAAAGGAATATCACAATTAGCAAAGACTGTGTTTTCTATACCTACACACTTACGTAATATGTTTAGTGCGTTTGGTTTTGCAGGTGCTAACGGTACACTATTTGACCCTGAGTTTTATACAAATGCATTTAAAGAAGGTATTGAAACATCAGGTTTATTAAAAGCTGGAGCACCAGGTCCTAAAGCACAAGAAGCTTACAGAGAATTATTAGAACTAGGAGTTGTAAACTCACAGGTACAGATAGCAGATTTAAAAGCTTTACTTACAGATGTACGATTAGGTCAACAAGTTGCAAACATAGATACAACAGTTAGTCCTTTTATGAATACTATGAGAAAGGTAAGAGACTTTGCTCAAGGTAAGTATGTTGCTGAGGATGATACATTTAAGATTGCAAACTATGTAGTCGAATTAAAAAGATTAAAAAACTATAGAACACAAGGTAGACCGATCAATAGAAATGTAATTAATCTACCTGAATCAGAGCTAAATATAAAATTTAACAGAGCAAAACAAAATGGATTCAAAGGAACTTATGATGATTTCTTAGATGACTTTGCATTAAAAACAGAAGCAGCTAATATAGTTAAGAACACTGTACCTAACTATGCGTTCGTTGGTTCTGCTGTAAGAACCGCAAGACTATTACCAATTGGTAACTTCATGTCGTTTCCATCTGAAATGATTAGAACAACTACAAACATTGTAGAACAAGGTTTAAAAGAAATGAGACACGTACCGGCTCCGGGCATCAGGGTTAAAGGAAGCAATATAGGTTCTACTATTACAGAAGTATTAGAAGATGGAACGGAAAGAATTGTTAAAAATAATGCTATGACAACAGGTACATATAAAACAGGTGTTACAAGATTATTAGGAATGGCAACATTTACTACGGGTATACCCATAGCTTTAACTGAAGGAGCAATGGCTTTATATGATGTAACACAAGATGAAATGGATGCACTTAGAAGATTTGTACCTGAGTGGTCAAAAAATTCTACACTGATACCTATCAAAGATGAAGATGGTGAATTAAGATACATAGACTTTAGTCACAGTAATGCGTATGACATAATTGGTAGACCTCTAAGAACTATTGTTAATCAAATACAAGAAGGTGAGCAAACAGAAGAACAACTACTTACAGGTTTTGTAAATGGTGTTACAGAAGCTAGTGCAGAAATAATGAATCCATTTATTGCTGAATCTATTTGGACAGAAGCAACAGCAGATTTGATTGTTAGAGGTGGTAGAACTGCAGAGGGTAGACAGTTATACACAGAACAAACATCAGCCGGTGATAAAGCTGCTATAAGATTTTTACATTTAGGGAATGCATTAGCACCATCATACAAACAATATATAAGACTAGCTCAAGCAGCTACAGAGACTCCTACAAAAAGAGGAGATGTTTTAGATGTAGGTCCAGAGATAGCAGGGTTTATGGGATTACGTCCTATCAAAGTAGATCCACTATCATCAATGGGATTCAAGATTGCAAACTATCAAAGAGGAATTAGAAATGCACGAAGAGAATTTACTGGTGGTTATTTTGGATTATTAAAAGGTGGACCTGTAGAAGTAAACGACATTATAAATAGATTTGCAAAATCTAACAATGCTAGATTTGGCGTTATGCAAGAAATGCAAAAAGATATTAACGCTGCAGAAACTTTAGGTGTAGGAACCAATCAATTATATAACGAATTTACTGAAAGACAAATTTCAGACAGAAGCTTCTACGATTTAAGAACAGGTAAATTTGATCCATACTTTCCATCAAAAGATATTGAAGAGAGATTTAGAGAAATATCTAGAAATTTAGGTGGAGTTAATCCATACATAGTAGCGAGACCTATACTTAGAAGAATGCAATCAGATATGAGAAACGTATCTTTAGATTCACCATTATTATTTTCTACAGAGCTACCACAATTTGGTGAAGGAGGAATTGTAGAGACATCTGCTCCTCTAAACTTAGAAGATTATTTAATACCAGAAATACCTACACCGCCTATTCCAACGAATGTAGCATCTGCTAACCCAAGTCCACAAGTAATACAAACTGCGCAACAACAACCCACTATGGAAGAGCAGGGGTTGACAGCCTCTGAAAAAGCGTATTTATCTCAAGAGGAACAACAAATTTTATTAAAACAAAGAGGACTAATAACATAATGCCAGCCGGAGATAAATTAAAACCAAAGAGTACTAGAGAACACTTATTATCTATATACGGATATATTACAGGTATCAAAAAAGATATGAAACACATGCACGAAGGTATTCACGATTTGGGCGGTAAGATAGACAAGATCTATTGGGTGGTGTTGGGTACTGTTGGGGCAGTATCACTTCTGTTGCTAGAAAAAGTTATAGACAAAGGACTTTTTTAAACAAAATCAAACGAAATAATTCTTTTTTTAAATTTAAGTTTATTAGGTTCTGTATAATGAATTAAAAACTGTGGGACTATCATTATATCTCCTTCTTTTACAATAGGACAACACGATCGAGTCATATCTCTTTCACTATTCCAGGGTTGTATATAACTAGTTCTTGGTGAATCTTTTTTCATACGTAAATAAATAATTCCAGAATAACCTTGTGAACTATGATTGTGTGGAATATGGTAGTCACCTTTATTATAACTTACTGACCACGCTTTAGTAACTTCTATTTTTTTACCATAACGAGCTTTAATTAAACTAAATTCATCTTTAAATATTTCTTGTAGCTGCCATGTAAAATCAGCTTTATTTCTATTACTATGAAAATTACCTATGGGCATTTCAGGGTATTGTTTTAATACTTCTTCTATGTGTTCTCTTTTATCTTTAAAATTATTACAAGTAATTTTAAAAAATTCTATTTGAAAAGCTGGGGTATTTTCATATTTTAAATCCATGCTTTTAATTCTTCACCCATTATTTCAGTTGCAATATTAATTTTTTTACGCAAAGCTTTTACAATCTTTTCATCAATAGTTTCTTCTGTCATTATATCAATATAAGTCATAGGTTTTTCTTGACCAATACGATCTATTCTAGCTTCGGATTGTTGTCTTTTTTCTAAATCATAACCATTTGAAAAATAAATCATTGTACTTGCAGCAGTTAATGTAATACCATAACCGCCGGTTTGTGTAGTTCCTACAAAAAATCTACACTTGTCATCTTCTTGAAACTTTTTTATATTACTTTGTCTTTCTTCTTGTGGTGTTAATCCATAATAGTCTACTACAGTTCCTTCTCCATATTTCTTTTTTATTTCTTTAATTATTCTCTGAACATCTTTCTGATAATGAGACCAGATTACAGCTTTACCTTCTACTTCATCAAGAATATCCATCATCTCATCAATACGTCTTGATGGTATTTCCTGTACTGTTCCATCATCAGCAGTGAAATGACCACAAGTTATTTGATGAAGTCTCATTAATTGCACCATAACTGTAGAAGTTGTAACTTGTTTGTCGTTTAATTGTGCAAACGCATACTTCTTCATTTCTTTATAAACTTTTTCTTGTGGTCCAGTCATGGTTACCATACGTTTCATATAAGTTTTAGCTGGTAAATCTAAACAATCATCTTTCAAAACTCTCTCTGAAAAAGGTTGTATTTTTTCTGAGAGCTCTCCTAAATTCCTATATCCTACAACCACATTAACCGAACGTGCGCCCAGATTAATTGTTTTCATTTGAGCATATCTAGCTCTAAACGTAAACCAAGAACTATGATCCAGGAGCCAAGGATCAAGAAAGGCACATTGAGCATAGAGATCTAATGGCGAATTAGTAACAGGCGAACCCGTTAAGATTCTTCTGTATTTTGCTAATGCTCTAAGACCTAAAATATTTTTAGTTCTTTTGGCTGTAGGAGTTTTGATTGTTGTAGATTCATCTATGGCCATCATCGCTTTATGTGATGATAAAAATCTACGAGCAAATTCTTTTCCAAAGTCATAAGAGAATGCTTCAACGTTCATTATTAATACATGAAAGTCTGTACCAGTGCTAAACAGGGTATTTAATTTTTCTGTTTGTTCACCTGATTTATCAGAGCTTTTCCACAATACCATTTTCTTTTCAATATGGTTTGGTAGGTGTTTAGGAATTTCAGCTTCATACCAGTTTTTATATACACCTTTTGGAGCTATTAATAATAGCCCATTTATATCGCCTTTATCATAAAGCATTGCGCAATTATCAATCAATACCTTAGATTTACCCGTACCCATTTCCATGAAGTAGGCAAAATTTTCTTTATCCCAAGAACGTTCTAAAGCTTTAAGCTGATGAGCATATGGCTTTGATTTAAATTTATAGTTTATCATTTACTTATCTTTCTAAAAGTGTATATATAGGATGAAAGAGATAAAGTCAATATGCAATTTAAAGATCACATAAAAAAAGATAAACCTAAAGTATATTTAATTCAAGACATACCTGGAACTTCTAAAGGAGAACCTAAATATAATATTTTAGGCGCACAGAAATATGGCGATATCGTGACAATGCTTCCAGAGTTTTCACAAATGATATTATCTCCAGGGCCCTTAATACATAAACTTAGAACGCTTCTAAAAGACTATACCTCAGAAGATTTTCTTTTGTTATCAGGCGACCCTGCAATCATAGGTGTTGTATGTTCAATTGTGGCAGACACAACTAATGGTAGATACAAATTATTAAAATGGGACCGTCAAGAAAAAACATATTATCCAATAGAAATAAATATTCATCACAAATAAGTTGACATCAAAAAATATATCTCTATATTAAATCTGCGAATTATTATTAGAACATTAAAACATTAAGGAGATATTATGAAAGATATTAATCTTAGACAAGATGCACCATCGCAGGTGTCACAAGTAAACCCAACTAAAATCTCAGAAGAGATTGAAAAGTTACAAGCTGTTCAGCAAGAAATCATCAACAAAGAAAATGAAATCAAAGAATTGAAAGACCGAGAAAATTATATTGGCGGTGTCATCATTCCTGATTTAATGAACGAGTTAAATTTAAAAACATTGAAGTTGCAAGATGGATCAGAGTTATCTGTTGGCAATAAATTTTTTGCTTCAATCAAAGCTGATAAAAAAGCTGAAGCATATGACTGGCTTCGAACTGCTGGCCTAGGCGATATTGTGAAAAATGAAATCACAGTTCGGTTTGGCAAAGCTGAAGATAACAAGGCAATGGCTTATGCTACCCTTGCAAAGGGTCAAGGTTATGATCCGGAACAAAAAGTTTCGGTTCATGCTGGAACTCTTAGATTAACTTTGGAGGACTTCCATTCACGTGGTGGAAAAATTCCTCCAGAGTTGTTTAGTACGTTTGAAAAGAATCAAACGAATATTAAAAATAAACCAAAACAATAGACTAACAAATCAATAGGAGGATATATGGATAGTCAAGTAACAACAAAGACCAATGCAGGTGCATTGGCTACAATCAATCTCAGAGCAGATTCTGGTAAAGGAGCTGAAGAAATTAAGTCGGATGATGTATCAACACCGATCTTAAAAATTCTTCATCAACTTTCTCCGGAATGTAATGAAAGAGATGCTAAACATGTAAAAGGTGCAAAGCCAGGGATGATTTATTCATCTGGTTTTGGATCTTTAATTGAAAGCGATAAGGGTTTAGATGTAGTGATAGCTCACGCACAAACTAGATACCCTGAATGGCAAGAGCGAGGCGATAGTGCATCAGCTCCTGTTGGAACTCACATCGAGATTCCTGCTGAAGCAAAAGAAGAAAAGAATGGTAGATATAGATTACCGAATGGTAACTATGTTGAGAAAACAGCTTACTTCTATGTATTGGCAGTAACAGATGGTGAAGTAAAACCAGCGGTCATTCCAATGAGATCGTCAAATCTTTCTCCAGCAAGAGAACTTAACAATATGATCAAGAATCTTAGATTCTCTGATGATAAAGGTTCTTTCAATCCTGCATCTTTTGCAGCAGTTTATAATTTAAAAACTGTTGGCAGAACAGCAGGGAGTAAAAGCTGGCATGTCTACAAACCATCAAGAGTTAGAAATCTTGATGTCAGTAATAAAGATGATGCATCTATTTATGAAGTTGCACAACAACTTCAGAAAACTGTATCTAAAGGTGCAGCAAAACCAAAATACGATGCGCCTAAAAATACTGGAGACATAGTATAACAAAGTTACTGTGGAGTAACACTTGCGAGAAGGGCGGTGAAGCGAGAGTAGAGCCGCCCTTAATAAAGATATGGAAGAATTTAAAAAGTATTTTACAGGATTAACACGCGACTTTGGTTTTTGTAATGTAGAAAACGGTTACATTGATGAAAACTCAGGTAAGTTAAAGATTGACCCTGGTGATTATGGCTGGGCTCACAGAGCTATTTCAGACGAAGATTATCAAAAACATTTAGATGGTAAAGTATCAATAGGATTACAACCTTGTGATGATGAAGGCACATGTTCATTTGGAGCAATAGATATTGACCCTACAAGTTATTCTGATTTTAACATAGGAAAATTTTTACAAGTCATAGATAAAAAAAGTCTACCCGTCATACCAATCAAATCAAAAAGTGGTGGACTACATATATATATTTTTACAAAAGAAAAAGTACCTTCAACATTAATCAGAGAAGTATTACAAAATTTATTATTTCTATTTGGATTATCATCTAAGACAGAAATATATCCTAAACAAACTAAACTAGGTAAGAATCAAAACGGAGAAAAAACTGTAGGTAGTTTTATAAACTTACCATACTTTAAAACAACAGAGCGTAGAGCTCTTAAACCTGATGGCTCTTCCATAGAATACAAAGATTTTTTAAATGTTGTTGAAGCAAATCTACAAACAAAAGAATCATTAAAAGATTTAATAAATAAAAAAGTAAATGATGAACTTACTGGTGGACCAGATGATTTAAAAGATGGACCACCATGCCTACAGGTCATCTGTAAACAGATTCAGGAATCAGGCACCAAATTAAAAGATGAAAGAGACAGGTTTTTATTTAATTACATGGTATTTGCTAAAAAGAAATATCCGGAATCTTGGGATAAAAAAGTATTAGAAGCAGCTAGAAATTTTATACAGTATGATGAAATATGGGGTGATGAAAAAGTAAAAGATAAAATAAAATTTTGGAAAAAAGATACGGCAGGTCATACATGTTATGACTTACCAATATCTGCATACTGTGCAAAAGGTGTGTGTATTAAAAGAAAATTTGGTATAGGAAGTAATAGAGATACTCACTGGCCGCAACTATCTAATCTAATTAAAATAACCTATAGACCAGAGCCAGAATATTTTTTTGATGTAGAGCTGGGTAATAATGATGTAGTGCAGGTCCACGCAAAAAACATAAGTCGTATGGATGAAGTAAAACAAATGCGTAAACTAGTGGCTGATAGCACCAGTATCTTTCCACCAATAATAAAACAAAATGAATTTCAAAAAATACTTGAGGGATTATGGGCAACTAAAAAAGATATGCCTCCACCAATAGGAACTAATCCTATAGAAATATTAAAAGAAGCTTTAATAGAATATGTGAATGGACCCGAAGCAACTACTAACACTGCATTTGAAAGTGGGTCAGTATTGATAGAAGAAAATTATTATTATTTTATATTTCAAAAATTTTATGAAGAATTAAAACGAGGAGACTGGACTCAAAAAAGAGATAGGACAGCTCACTTAATTCGCCAACATTTTAAGGGGGACTTTGATTGTAAAAAAAGATTTCCTAAAGGCGATCACAAAGAATCTTTTCCACAACTCAGAGTATTAAAACTACCAATAGAAGGATTAGAACGTGAAGAAACACCAGACGAAAAAGTAGAAATAGAAGATAAAAAGGAGATAGTATGACGAAAAAAGTACCAAGCGTATGCGTTTCATTACCTGCATACGATCAAATGCATGTCGGCACATGTTTATCATTGGTAAAATTGTTTGATAAATTTACCGCTGCAAAAATAAAAACAACAATCAATACATTTAAATGTCCGTACATAGGATATTCTAGAAATATATTAGCGGCATTATTTTTACATTCCGGTTTTGATTATCAATTATTTGTAGATGCAGATGTAGAGTTTGAACCAGATGTAATAGGGAGAATGATAATAGCAGAAAAAGATTTTATTTGTTGTCCCTACAGAAAAAAAACACAAGACAATTCTGTAAAATATTCTGTTCAGTTTGCAGATCATCAAAATATAAATATTGATAACAAAGGAATGACTGAAATTAAAAGAGGACCTGCAGGGTTAACAATGATTCATAGAAAAGTTTATGAAAAATTAATACAACAACACCCTGATTTAAAAATAAAAAATTATAATGCTATTAATAAAGAAGCAGGTAAATACTTATATAATTTTTGGGAAACAGAATTTAAGGATGGAGTCTGGTTAGGCGAAGACGTAAAATTTTGTGACTTAGCTAGGGAAGCTGGATTTAAATTTCATGCCGTTGTTGATGGAGAAACAACTCATCATGGAACCATGGGTTATACTGGTAAATTAGTAGATACGTTTCATAAATCAAATGGCAAAGCTGACTAAAATATTTGGTCCACCTGGTACAGGTAAGACTTACAGATTACTTCAAAGGGTAAAAGCATATGTTCGAACTGGTACTCCATATCACCAGATTGGATATTTTGCTTTTACTAAAAAAGCCTCTGGGGTAGCGCGTGATAGGGTGGGAGTATCGGAAAAACAAGTCCCTTACTTCCAAACTATCCATGCGTTTTGTTTTCATCTCCTGAGTATGAACGAAGAACAAATTATGCAACCTTATAATTACGAAGAAATTGGGAAGCTTTTAGGTATTCGTGTAAACTATTCTGATAAATACAATGAAGAACAAACACATTATCTGACTTGTAACAATCCATACTTTCAAATGATTGGTAAGGCTATTAACCTGGACATAGCCATAAAAGAATTATTTAATCGAAACGAACACGATAGAAAAGTTATTAATTGGGGTCCCTTAAAAAATATAGCTAGCACTCTACAAGAATATAAAAAGATAAATGAAATAATGGACTTTAATGATTTAATTAAAACATTAATAGAAAAACAAGACAAGATACCAAAATTAAAAGCTATATTTATTGATGAAGCACAAGACCTATCTCCGCTACAATGGAAATTAGTTGATATATTAAAAACTAAAACGGAACATATGTATCTAGCTGGTGATGATGATCAAGCTATCTATGCGTGGGCCGGAGCTGATGTCAACAGATTTATTACAGAACCGGGTAGAGAAATTACTTTAAAACATTCAAGGCGGATATCTAAAGCTGTACAAAAACAATCAGAGATACCCATTAGTCGTATAGCAGGCATCAGGAAACATAAAAAATATTTACCACGGCCCGTAGAAGGATTAGCTCAACATATAAATAATTTAGGTCAAGTTAACTTACATCAAGGTAACTGGTTAATTTTATCTAGAACTAAAAGTAATTTGCTTAATATCATGGAAGAACTTCGACGTAAAAATTTATATTATCAAAGCAATAAAGGTAAAAGTTTTATAGTTGGAATATATAATGCTGCAGTAGCGTACACTAAATGGAAAACAGAAGAAGCATTAGAACCTTCAGAGATAAATGACATCAGAGATTACATACCTAATGCAAAATTTTGGAATAAAAATAAAGAGTGGTATGATGTATTTACTGCAGCTCCACACAAAGAAGTTTTGTATATACGAAATATGTTAGCTGCAGGGGAGAAATTAAGTAGTAAAGCAAGAATATTTGTTTCAACAATTCACGCAGCAAAGGGAGGTGAAGAAGATAATGTAATTTTATCTTTGCATCAAAGTAGTAAAGTTCAAAAAGGAATTAAACAAAGTGTTGACAAACAAGATGAGGAGCATAGAGTGTGGTATGTGGGCATTTCAAGAGCACGAAATAATCTATATAAGTTAAAAGCTAAAAAAGTAATAAAGGAATATAAACTATGATTAAGTATGATTTTTATTATTGGGGTCCATTACTTTTTAAAACTAAATTAACTAATGATATTTTAAAAAAAGTAAAAAGTCTTTGTAAAAAAGATCCTAAAAGATCACACATAAAAAGTTTAGCTGGTAATATTCAACACGAATATACTATTGATAGTGATAAATTAAATCAAATATTACAACCTTATATAAAAGCGTTTAAAGAAGCGTATGTTCACTGGTATAACAAACCAATAGATTTTTTATATGTTAAATCTTCTTGGGTAAATTATATGCAACCCGGTGATTACAATCCTGTTCATGTTCATCGTAACTGTGATTTTTCTGCTGTGTTATACATTGACATTCCTAAAAAATTACAAAAAGAAATAAAGGAAGATAAAAGCTCGTCTATCGGCCCTGGTGCAATTACTTTTTTGTATGGAGAAGATACTCCTTATACTATTTCATTTATTCAAAAAGCACCTATAGCCGGAGAAATTTATATATTTCCTTACGGACTAAGACATGAGGTAAATCCACACAAATCTAAATGTGAAAGAGTATCTGTGGGTATAAATTTTGCTATAAAAGGAGGCATACATGACAAATAAAGTATGGGACAAGCAGCACGGGGGGAGTCACTACCAAAAATATAAAATTCAACCGAGTAAGTTTGTAGTAGAAAATGAATTACTATATCCCGAGGGCTGTGCAATAAAATATATAATTAGACATCGTGATAAAGGTAAGAAACAAGATTTATTAAAAGCTATACATTTTATCGAGATGATAATTGAAAGGGATTACAAATGAAATTACCAAGCTACATGCAAGCTCAAACAGAATGGGTAATGCATAAAGAATATCCTGATCTACGTAATTACCCTGAGATAGCAATCGATTTAGAAACAAGAGATACAGATTTAAAATCTCTAGGATCGGGTGCAGTTGTAGGACGTGGTGAAGTTGTTGGAATAGCTGTAGCCGTTGAACACGACAATTGGTATTTTCCTATAGCACATGGAGAAGGACCCAATATGGACAGAGATAAAACTTTAGAGTGGTTCAAAGATATTCTTGAATGTCCGGCTACAAAAATATTTCATAATGCTATGTATGACGTATGTTGGATACGTAAATTAGGCTTAAATATCAATGGTTTAGTAGTGGATACCATGGTTGCATGTTCACTCCTAGATGAAAATAGATTTTCATTCACACTCAATACTCTGTCATGGCATTATTTAAACAAAGGCAAGAATGAAAGATCACTCAACGAAGCAGCTAAGTCAAGAGGGCTAGATCCAAAGGCCGACATGTGGCAATTACCTGCGAGTGAAGTGGGAACTTACGCAGAAAAAGATGCTGAGTTAACTTTTGATCTTTGGCAGCATGTAAAAAAATTAATTGTGGAAGAAGATATTCAAGATATATTTAATCTTGAGACAGATCTTTTTCCTTGTCTGGTTGATATGCGTTTCCTAGGGGTTCGGGTAGATGTTGAAGCAGCCAATCTATTAAAAAAAGAATTAACCACCAGAGAAGAATTATTATTACACCAAGTCCAAAAAGAAACAGGAATAGATACTCAGATATGGGCTGCCAGATCGATTGCAACCGTTTTCGATAAGTTAAAATTACCTTACGAAAAAACTGAAAAAACGCAGTCGCCTTCATTTACAAAAAATTTCCTTTCTAATCATTCTCATCCTGTAGTTAAAATGATAGCACAAGCAAGAAAATTAAACAAGGTCAATACGACATTTATAGATACAATACTTAAACACGAACATTGTGGTAGAATTCATGCAGAGATAAATCAAATTAGATCTGATGATGGTGGTACAGTAACCGGAAGATTTTCATATTCAAATCCAAACTTACAGCAAATACCTGCGAGAGATCCAGACACGGGTCCATTAATAAGAAGTTTATTTATACCTGAGGAAGGTACGAAGTGGGGTTGTTTTGATTACTCGCAACAGGAGCCAAGGCTTGTTGCACATTACGCACTAAGATTTGGATTAAGTTCCGTAAATCAAATTGCAGATTCTTATGACTCAAATTCAAAGACAGATTTTCACCAGATTGTAGCAGACATGGCAGAGATACCAAGAAGTCAAGCAAAGGTAATTAATCTAGGATTATTTTATGGAATGGGTAAAGCAAAACTTCAAGCAGAGTTAGGTGTATCAAAAGATAAAGCATCTGCACTGTCCGAAAGATATCATACACGGGTACCTTTTGTAAAACAGTTGATGAATAAATTAATGAATGCAGCGTCCAACAAAGGTCAAATAAAAACTTTACTAGGTAGACGATGTAGATTTCCAAGATACGAACCAGTATTACGTGGTGATGATTGGGGTAAATATGTACCTGCAGAAGATCACGAAAGAATGTTGGAGTTACAACAAATGGGACCAACACTCCTAGACGAAAATGGTAATGATACAGGTAAGAAAAATTATTGGCATAACAATGCGTCTAGAAGAGCATTTACTTACAAAGCATTAAATAAACTTATTCAAGGTAGTGCTGCCGACATGACAAAAAAAGCCATGTTAGACTTATGGAAAGAGGGCATCACACCACATATACAAGTTCATGATGAACTTGATATATCTGTTAAGAACAATGAGGAAGCTGCAAAAATAAAAGAGATAATGGAAAATGCAGTTGACTTAAAGATACCAAACAAGGTAGATTATGAATCGGGCCCAAATTGGGGCTCAATAAAATGATTGACTATGGCTTACTTAAATGCAAACATACCAGTAACTTATGCACAAATAAGAAGGGAGTATTTGTATGACCTTACCAGACATCATGGGGAAGTTGAAGACTGTGTTATCTTTGGCCTATCGAGTATTACGGGAAAGTCTATCCTATTTCATGCGATTATGGAAAATGGGGCTGTCTTTTATCGTTTACCGATTAGTGCCTTCATCCAAAGAGGTTTTAAGCCGGAAGAAGTTCCTAAACGTAGACTTGATGAGTTGGAGCTCTGGAATTGTTTTAGTTATTATCCTGCTGTTA
>Ga0208666_1000200_pt1 | contig 29933 bp, 32 predicted proteins | sample 5B_taG_FD_184078 | JGI IMG/M metagenome (GOLD analysis project Ga0208666, IMG submission 184078) | Marine viral communities from the Subarctic Pacific Ocean - 5B_ETSP_OMZ_AT15132_CsCl metaG (SPAdes) (version 2) | ecosystem: Environmental > Aquatic > Marine > Oceanic | place: Pacific Ocean...
ATACATCAGCGGCCTGGCCTGGGGCCGGGGGCTGCCTAGCTATTTCCTAAATATTCTAGGAATAATGTTTTTTTTATTTTAATTACATTATATAATAGAAAGGTAAAAACAATTGTGTGATTATCAAAAACGAAAGGGGCGGTGGCCAAAGTAGAATGCGTTTTAGTTGTGGCTGGGGCTACTAAAAAAGATATTGTAGCACTATACCCCTATATTTATAATATGTTTTTTTCTGTGACTATATATATATGAAGAAACTACTAATTATAATTTTACTATGCTTTAACTATGTTAATGCTCAAACAATATGCGACTCTCTATCTTTTAGTGTAGGTACAAGCTCGGCGCTTACGGTTATAGGTGTAAACAGTTCTTCAGACAGCACTAACTTTATGTGGGGTGTTTGTGATAACAGCATGTGTTATTCTTCAAGTGGCGATACTGCATATTTCTTTTTAGTTAATCCAATAGATACAGTAAAGGTATGTTATGATATATCTCCACAGTGGTCGTGTAATGAGTGTTACTATGTTATATTCAACGGTTTCACATGGCAACTACTTGATTTCACTACACATGTAAGTGAAGTAAAGCCACAACCTTGCAATAACAAAATATACGACTTGTTAGGCAGAGAGCTGCGTTATATACCAAAAGGAACTATATATATAAAGAATGGTATACTTTATAAATAGTGTAAATTACTTGTTTACTATGTAATAATACTATATATGAAAGGATCACCGATTAGATTAAAACAGAAATTATCACCTAAGGCTGCTGCTGCTAAAAAAGCTAGAGATATAGCGTTTGCTAAAACTCCCGCTAGAAAACGCAAAAAAGCACAAAATCAAAGATTAGGTCAAAGATCAGATAGTGACATACATCATAAGTCTGATGGATCAGTGGTAAGAGTATCTGTTAAAAAAAATAGAGGTAATTTTGGTGAAGGAACAAAAAACGAGTAAATATGGCATTTAAAATGAAAGGAAGTCCTCATAAAAATGGAGGCATACAAGGATCTCGCGTGCATAAAAAATCTATAGCTAGAGCCATGCAACCTTTAATAGGTGAAAGTACTAGAACAAAAGCTGACTCTTCTTTAGTAAATCAAGCATATAGATTAGGTCAATCGTTTAAGCCTGCAAAAGTCAATTTCAAATTAGATATACCAGAGATAAAACTACCTAAAGGTGATAAAGAAGAAGAAATTAAAGGATGTACGTACGAAAATGCTACAAATTACAATCCTGACGCAACAGTAGATGATGGAAGTTGCGAGTATCCTGATCGTACAGAAATAGTTACTAATAATGATAATGGTGATGGTGATGGTGATGGTGGTGATGGTGGTGACGGTAACGGTGATGGTGGCCCTGCCACTGTAAATAACTATATGAGTCCATCAGATGGGAACGCGTCTAACTCATTTAATACTGTTTATGGTGATGATCCACTGACTGCAGAGATACGAGATACATCAGAACTACAAGCTGGTCAAGTTGAAGACTTAATGGATAGTTTAAGATTTAGTAGTGGCCAAGGAGTAGAAATACTGACAGATACACAAAGAGCAAACATTAAAAAAGATTTTGAAAACATGACTTTTTTAGAAAGAAATAAATTATTAAAAGATTTACAAGGCTCTGTAATGCAAAAAAGAGACGATAGAATATATAAAAACGCTAGAGCAGGTAGCGTTTTAAGAAAAAAAATGAGAAAAAGCGGTTATACACCACCAGAATTTAGATAAAAAATATATTATGCAAAAATTTAAAAAATCAAGCGGATTTAAAATGAAAGGGTACACCTACCCAGGAACTTCACCAGCTATGAAAAAGAAAAACGGCGGCGTTGTAGACAAAATACATGGAGGCTTTGAAAAGGCTGCCGATAAAATGAACAAAAGAGTAAAAGACTCTAAAACAATAGCAGGCGGATTTATACATGCTATTGGCGCTTTACCTGCAAATGTAGGTGAAGTAACAACAAGATACATTAAAAAAGGCGTAGATGCTATAAAAAATAAAAAGAAACAAAAGAAAAAATAGGGAAAGACCCTAGACCAAGTCAATATTAACCAAAAACAAACCAAAATGACTTATTTATACTACAAGACTAGTACATTAACTAGCAATACAAAACCGAATGAAAAAACTATTAACCAGTGGACACATCTAGCTGACAAAAAGAACTGGAGAATTACACAGCTACCAAATGGATTTTACCAAACAGAGGTGAGTGATCCAAATTCTGATAAAAATTGGCACGATGTTACGCGTAGAGAGACCTTAGAAGGCGCTGAAGCAGCAATTGACGGAAGCGTTGACCATTTCTCTAAAAAAATAGAGGCTACAAAAGGGCCAAAAGTAGTAAAAACATTCAAATAGTGAAGTTTATTAATAAAATAGGCTTAATTGCTATGGGGTGGATAGGTATATTTGTTACAATATTTCTATATTATATATCTATTAAGTCTATTTTGTTAATGTTTTAACAAATTTAATCAAATTTAATCAAATATGGAATACAATCAGCCTAGTGAGATTGTCAAAGATGTAAATTTTGGCGATATTGCTAAAAATAAAGTAATTGCTGGTGTTGAAAAGCTAGCAAAAGCAGTAAAATCAACCTTAGGAGCATCTGGAAAGTGTGTTATATACGAAGATGCTAGAGGTAACCCGGTCATAACAAAAGATGGTGTAACCGTTGCAGAATCGGTAGTCTTATTTGACCCGGTTGAAAACATGGGTGCTACCCTTATTAAGGAAGCTGCTAGAAACACAGTGAGAGAAGCGGGCGATGGAACAACTACAGCTACCGTACTCGCTGAATCTCTATTAAAAGAAGTAAACAACAGCGAAGGAACTGTTAGAGAGATAAAAGACGGGATTAAATCCGGTCTTAAAAAGGTAAACGATTACCTAGATAAGATTTCTGTCAAGATCGAAGGCGATATGCTCGAATCTGTTAGTTCAATAAGTTGCAATAATGATGCAGAACTAGGAAAGATTATAGCAGAAGCTTATACTAAAGTAGGTAAAGATGGTGTGGTGTTAATGGAAGAGTCTCCAACTGAAGAGACATACGTAGAAGTTGTAGACGGCGTGCAGATCGACTCAGGACTCACATCCCCACATTTTATTACTGATAAGGACAAGCAGATATGTGAGCTTGATAACCCATTAGTATTAATAGTATCTTCAGAAATACCAAACATAAGAAAAATACAAACAGTATTAGAGCACGTGATAAAAAACAAACGGCCTTTACTTATAGTTGCTCCAGTTGACCAACAAGTTAAAGCTGCTCTTCTTATGAATAAAGTAAAAGGTAATATTAAAGTTAACATAATTGACTTACCAGGCTTTGGTCCTACTAAAGACGATACAGTTGCTGACTTAGCTTTTCTTGTAGGAGCTAAGGTTATAAATGAGCAACTAGGTGATGATCTTGATTTAATCGATGTAGATTGTTTAGGTGAAGCGTATAACGCTATTACTGATGATAAAAACACGGTGTTAACTATAGAAACTCCAGAAGATCAAATGGAGGAAAGAATTAAAAGTATTAAGAAAACTATAGATAAATGGGAAAAGAATCCATTTATACAGAAAAAACATAGAGAAAGATTAGCTATGCTATCAGGATCGGTTGGAATGGTGAAGGTAGGTGCTGATTCTAAAGTTGAACTTAAAGAAAAGAAAGATAGAATAGAAGATGCTATTTACGCTACAAAAGCGGCTTTGAAAGAAGGAATAGTACCAGGAGGAGGTGTAGCACTGCTAAACGCGTCTCAAAAAATTTCGACCGACTGCGTCGGTGAAAAGATATTACTAGAAGCTATTTCAGCACCTTATAAAACTATATTAGAAAACGCTGGTTTAGTTATGAACGTAAATATCATAGAAGGTACTGGTATTAATGTAATAACAGGTAAAGCAGTTGACATGATTGAATCTGGTATTATAGATCCAGTTCTTGTTACTAAGTCTGCGCTTAAAAATGCAGTAAGTGTAGTATCAACAATTATATCTGCAGATTGTGTAATTTCAAATATGAGAATGAATGAAAGCAATCAATAGATATATAATAGTAGATAAAATAAAGACAGAGCCTAAAAAGGTTGCTGGTCTTATAATGACGGATGATACAGATGTAGACAACCGTTATATAAAAGCAAAAATAATATCGTGTGGTAATTTAGTTGAAGGATTAAAAGATGGTGACACGATATATTACGATAAACATGCTGGACACGACATATCATGGAAAGACACTCTGTATAGAGTTATTCGTGATGGTGACGTTGTTCTAGTAGATTAAGCCTAAACCATAATCCAAAACCCTTAAACTTAAAAACGAAAACAAATTATTAATTAAAAGAACAAAAAATGAAAGTTTTACGATTCAAAAAAGTTGCGACTAGCACAAACGACGCAAATATAGAGTATTATGTTCCTGCTGATAGAATCCTAGCTATGGTTTCTTCATCTACAAATAACACTCTAACTTTACGATTAAAAGCAATTGCTGGTACAAGTAACGACACTGCTGGTGATACAATTGTAATCACTGCAACAGGTGCTGCTGAAACAACTGGTGATTTAATCGCTGAGCATTTATATGGTAATATGGCCAATGGAGCTTCACCAGTAATAGATGCTAATTTTAACAATAGCGCGATATCAGCATTGGTATTGACAGCTGTCTAATTATTAACCCTTAAATATATATTGATATGAATATTTTAAAACTAAGAAAAGATGCTAACGAATGCACTTGGTTGCCTGCTGATAAAGTAGAGTTTATAGACGTTGTTGATGCTAATACTGTTGATCTTCGATGTCTTGGTACTTCAGATGATTTAGCTTTTGACGAAGTTGCTATAACAGCGACTGGTAAATCTAGCGAAGTAGCTGAAGTAATAGCAGGACACATACATCAAAGCGCTATCCAAAAAGGTGGTGTTATTAATGTAGCCGCTATAGATGGTGTAACCAGTATAGCTGCAATAGCTGCTGCTTAATCTTGAATGAGATTAACCGCGCAGGATCTGCGTGAATTAAACATCCTTAAGTATTACAGGCTCACTAGAAAGTGGGTCTGTAAAACTTACGGGTTAAAAGATGCAGATTTGGAATTATTAATTTATTTAGATTGTAAAGGAAGATTTACACGAAACGATTTTATCAACGGAGTTTACACATATTCGTGGGATAAAGCAAGGTGGGAAAGATTAAGGGATGGAGGTTGGATTGATGTTTGGAGGCATAGAAATAGAACAACTATTATGTACTCTGTATTTAAAACTTCTTTCAAATGCTCTCAAATGATAAGTAGAATTTACAGAATACTTCTAGGTGAGGAAGATCTTCCTACATCAGAAAGAAGTGTATTTTATAACAACAAGTCATATACAGATAAAGTTTACAATAAAGCTATAGATGATATGATTAAAGATAAAGATAGATAAAAATATGTATGATAAAATAAATGCTTTGGCGTCACAAATGCGTTCACCTGTAAGACGTATTACCGACCCTAGCACAAGTCAACAAAATAGACCTCTTGAAACTGATAGTTCTTTATCAGAGTTTGATAGTTTTAATTTTGACGATTTATATGGTGTTACTCCAGATGGTTTTTATGACACAACCGGAATGGGTTATAATTACACTATTGCTGCCTACGGTGATGATTCTGAGAAAAAACTAAAAAAAGGCAGGTATTCATATACTGAAAGAGTTTTAGTTTTAAATGAAGAAGCTAGAAAAATTTTAAGAGAAGATATAGAATATTTTGAAAACGCTGATGATATTGATGATTTTAGTTATGCTAGAGTAATGGAAACTCACAGCCCTGTTAGTACAGACAGGATGTTTGATGTTATACAAACAACTAAAATAGAAAATAAAGATGGTGATTTAGAACAAGTGATTGTTAAAAGTAAAAATAAAACAACAATATATACCTATGATCCAGAAAGTGGTAAACTACTTAATATAGATGACCAAGATGTAGATAACGAATCTGAATTAAGAACTAGTAGGGGTGAAGTAGAGTATGTTAAGGGTGAACTTGGTATAGGTACTAACTAAAAAAAAGTAAATGGCATTTAAACTAGGATCAGAAAAAGGTAATTACGCTGTTAACGGTGAAATAAAAACAAAAATGCGTTTTGGCCAGCAAGCTGGTGGAGACGCGTCTGTACCTGGTACTCCAGTAATTAGAGTACCATTAGATGAAGGTGTTATGGGTGAAGCCAACATGGATGGTAGTATATTTATTAGTGATCAAATAACACCTGGTAGTCAAGAAGAATCACAAGTAATAAACCACGAAATGAGACACGCTACAGACATGAAAACAGGTAAACTAGCGTATACAGACGATTATGTTATGTATAACGGAGATAAATTTATGAGAAAAAATATTAATGGTGTTGATGCTATATTGGTAGATGGTAAATGGAAAGAAGCTGGAGACACTGGTTTTCCTTGGGAAAACGATGCTAATAATGGTCACGATGAAGGATATATTTAAAGATAATAATGATTATAATGAAAAATCTGTTATAGGATTTTTAGCATTTGCAGTAATGTGTGTGATTATGTTAGTAGACGTAATAACGGGTTATTTTGGTAAAGACCTAGTAATTAATGAATTTATATACGATTCATTTGTATTTGTAGTGATTGGTTGCTTCGGTATAAGTGGATTAGAAAAATTTGCAAAAAAGAAATAATATGTTAGATAAATTATTTGGAGGTGGCGCTGCTGACCTCGTTAAAAGTGTAGGTGGTGTTATAGATGGTTTACATACATCTGACGAAGAAAAACTCGCTGCAGAGTTAAAAGTAAAAGAGTTAGTAGCACAATACGAAACTCAAATGGAAAAAGAAATAACTTCTAGATGGCAAGCAGACATGAAGTCAGATTCATGGTTATCTAAAAACATCAGACCATTAGTTTTAGCATTTTTAGTAATATCAACTGTACTATTAATATTTATAGATGCAGGTGCTATTAACTTTGTGGTAGAACAAAAATGGACTGACTTATTACAATTAGTATTAATAACCGTGATCGGTGCTTATTTTGGTGGTCGATCATTTGAAAAAGTAAAAAAATAAAAAAATGGGAATAAATTCAACAGAAGTCTCTTATGGCTTTGGACAATTAGGTAGCGTATACACCACAGCAAGTAGTGACGCTATAAAGCCACCAACAAATAAAGTTTTTGTAGCTATAACAATGTTAGCTGATACTGTTTTTGATGACTCAGCTGGTTTAGTTGCTGATAATCCAACTGTTAGAACAGCTGTAAATACTACAGCAGTAGCCGCTGTTTATATAGGTACAGAAAAAGCCGCTGGTGATTTAGCTGCTGGATCAGAAACTACAGACGAAGGATCTGGTGGTCTTATTATTGGTGGTAGTAGTGAAGCAGACGCCGTTACGTTTCCAAAAGGAGTTACTATTTACGGTAGATGGACTGAAATAGATGTTCACTCTGGAGCTGTGATAGCTTATATAGGAGACTAATGTTAGGATTAGGTAACAGCGTAACTTCTAGTCAATATGTAGATAGCTGGACACCAGCAAGTTTATCAAACTTAACGTTGTGGTTAAAGGTTAATCAAAATATTACTGCGGATCAAGATAGCGGTGGTACTTCTGTCACTCATAGTACAGCGGCTGGAAATATGGCAGATCAAGACAAAATTAATGCTTGGAACGCTTTTGGTTCTACAAGTATAAACGCAGTGCAAACAGATACTGGCGACAAACCTCTTTGGGAAACAGATGCGGCAGATATTGGTGGTGTAAAATTCCATAATCAAATTAAATTTATGGATCTTTCTGAAGAAATTGATTTAGATGCAAACACAGATTTTACAATAGCTGTAAGATTTAAAGCTACTGATTTAAGTGCTGCTCGTGGTCTTATGGGGAGCGCCGCTACTGAGTTTTTAAGATTAAATAGTAACACAACCTTAAGAGCTAAAGTAAACAATGTAAATAGAGATTTCGCTTTAGCAAGTGGAACTATAGCGACCGATGAGTACTTTACAGTTCTTATTGTTAGAAGTGATGGTTCTACAGGGAATTTAAACGTGTTTATTAGAGGAAACGAATCTCTAAATGGTACTGCTACAGGAACACAAATGGGTAGTCAGTTAACAGACGCCGGTGAAATAACAATAAGTGACATAGGAGCATCTTTTGACGAAAGTGGTAATTTTGTAGGATTTTTTAAAGATGTACTTATATGGGATGGAACAGCTGCTAGCTCAGGAGATAGAAAAGAAATATTTGACTATATAGAAGGACAATAAAATAAAATTAACTTAAATTAAATGAAAATGGCAAAAAAAGAAAAGGTTCTGGATCTTAAACCAGAAAAAATAACTGATGAACAACTAGAAAAAGTTCAAAAAACAGTAAACAACATGAATAGATCACAGTTAGAAATAGGTTCTATGGAGCTTAGAAAGCATGATCTTTTGCATGGTATAGCTGGTCTTAGAGATGAACTTACTTTGTTACAAAAAGAATTTGAAAAAGAATACGGTACATTTGATATAGATATTCAAAGTGGTGCTATAAATTATACAAAAGAAAATGGCGAAGTTAATTCGTAAAATCTCAGTAGGGAAAGATTACAAAAACGACGCCATGCACTATGCTGTTGGACAAGAAGTTTATGGAGGTCATACTATTTGTGATATATTAGAAGAAGATGAAAAATATTCTATATATATCAAAAAAAACAAAGACGTTTTACCTTGGAAAGACTTTAACAAAAACATGGCTGTATCTATAGAATATAATCTAGAATACTAATGAAAAGTGTTTACAACTTTGTTGTAAAACCAAAAGGAGAAAGATACAATAATAGCAAAAAAATTGGTGATAAAGAGTTAATACTTAACACTGAAATATTTAATCATCAATATGTAAACAGAGAAGCTTTTGTTGTATCAACACCTATAATTGGTGATACAGATATAAAACCAGGTGACACAGTGATAGTTCATCACAACGTGTTTAGAAGATGGAACAATGTAAAAGGTATAGAAAAAAATAGTAGAAGTTATTTTAATGAATCTACTTATTTTATAAACCACGACCAAATATTTTTATATAAAAGAAAAAAAGAGTGGATAGCTCCAAGAGGTTATTGTTTTATAAAACCTTTAAAAGCAATAGATCAGTTTAATATTGAATCAGAAAAACCACTTCAAGGTGTTGTTAAGTATACAGATGGTACGGTGAAGATTGGCGATCTAATTGGTTTTAGACCAAAAAGTGAATACGAATTTATAGTAGATGGTGAAAGACTATATAGAGTTTTATCAAATTTTATTACAATTAAATATGAATACCAAGGAGACGAAGAAGAATATAATCCAAGCTGGGCATAAGGCCGTTGATGAATTAATCAAAGTTGCTAAAGAACCTATTGTAGACTCTGATGATGATATATCAGCAGATAGATTAAAAAATGCCGCGGCTACTAAAAAACTAGCTATATTTGACGCATTTGAAATACTTAACAGAATTCAAGAAGAAGAGAACCTGCTTGAGGGCAAAGCACCTGAAGAGAGAAAGGAAAAAATCTTTAAAGGATTCGCAGAAGGCAGATCTAAGTAATGTACGAGCAAAATTTAGTTAAAACAATAAAACCTATTAAACGCGCGACTATAAGTCGGCTTAACAAATCTAAAAAATGGAAATATGGATACAATAAAGAACATGATATCATTGTTATATCAAAAACTGGTCAAATTGGCGAAGTGGTTGAAATCCAAAATTTGCGAATTGCGCTGCCAAGAGTGCCAGGGCAAGTGTACAAACATGAATTAAATAAATGGGCTAAACAAGATTATCCTAAAGAACTTGCTAGGTTAAAAAATATATTTGACTGGAAAAACCATCCAGAAGAACAAAAAGAACAATGGTTTGACTATATAGACGAAGAGTTTAAAAGAAGAGATGAAGGTTTTTGGTTTGTTAACAATAGTAAACCAACTTACATAACAGGTACTCATTATATGTATCTACAATGGAGCAAGATAGATGTTGGGGCTCCTGATTTTAGAGAAGCTAACAGGTTGTTTTATATATTTTGGGAAGCTTGTAAAGCGGATAAAAGATGTTATGGTATGTGTTACCTAAAAAACAGAAGGTCAGGATTTTCGTTTATGTCATCTGCAGAAACAGTTAACTTAGCCACACTTGCAAGTGATAGTAGATATGGTATACTTTCTAAAACAGGTGCTGATGCTAAAAAAATGTTTACAGACAAAGTTGTACCGATTAGTATAAACTATCCGTTTTTCTTTAAACCTATACAAGACGGTATGGATCGACCTAAATCAGAGTTAGCGTATAGAGTGCCCGCTAGTAAATTCACTAGAAAAAAGATTACAACAAATGAAAAGTTAGAAGACATACAGGGGTTAGATACAACTATAGATTGGAAAAATACAGGTGATAATAGTTACGACGGTGAAAAGTTAAATTTATTAGTGCATGACGAAAGCGGTAAATGGGAAAGGCCTGATAACATACTAAACAACTGGCGAGTTACAAAAACTTGCTTGCGGTTAGGTAGTAGAATAGTTGGTAAATGCATGATGGGATCTACTTCTAACGCTCTTGATAAAGGAGGTGATAATTTTAAAAAACTATATAATGCAAGTGATGTCACAAAGCGAAATAGAAACGGCCAAACAAAATCTGGTTTATACTCTTTGTTTATCCCAATGGAATGGAACTATGAAGGATTTATTGACGAATACGGAGTTCCAGTATTTACTACTCCTGACGGGGATGTGCTCGCACCAGATGGTGAATTAATAGATATAGGTGTAATAGACAGTTGGCAAAACGAAGTTGACGGATTAAAAGACGATCAAGATGCTTTAAACGAGTTTTACAGACAGTTCCCGAGAACTGAAGAGCACGCGTTTAGAGATGAAACAAAAAATAGTATTTTTAATCTTGTAAAAATATATGAACAAATAGATTATAATGAAGAAATGTCTAGAACATTAGGCATTACTAGAGGTAATTTTCAATGGGTAAATGGCGTAAAAGACACGCAGGTTATATTTTATCCAGATGCAAAAGGTAGATTTAAGGTTAGCTGGGTGCCACCCCAACAGTTACAAAATAGAGTTATACTTAAAAATGGGGTAAAACATCCTGGAAATGAACACATGGGGGCGTTTGGTTGTGATTCATATGATATATCAGGAACTGTAGATGGTGGTGGATCTAAAGGTTCTTTACACGGTTTAACTAAGTTTAGCATGGAAGACGCTCCTGCTAATAGTTTTTTCTTAGAATACTTGTCAAGACCTCCAACAGCAGAGATGTTCTTTGAAGACGTATTAATGGCGCTAGTATTTTACAGCATGCCAATACTAGCAGAAAATAATAAACCGAGGTTGTTGTACTATTTAAGAAGAAGAGGTTATAGAGGTTTTAGTATGAATCGTCCTGATAAGATTTGGAATAAATTATCTGTAGCAGAAAAAGAAATTGGTGGCATACCAAATTCAAGCGAAGATATAAAACAAGCACATGCCGCTGCAATAGAAATGTACATACAAGATCATGTTGGCATGAAACAAGATGGAACTTTTGGTAATTTATATTTTAATGAGTTACTAAATGATTGGAGTAGGTTTGATATTACAAAAAGAACAAAGTTTGATGCAACTATAAGTAGTGGTTTAGCTATAATGGCAAACAATAAACATTTATATGCGCCAAATGCTAAAATCGAAAAACCTAAACTAAATATAAATATATCCAAGTATACTAATACTGGAACTAATTCAAGAATAATTAAGCAATAAATATGGCATATTCTAGCAAAAGCTATTTTCCTAGTCAAACTGTTAGTGACGCTGAAAAGCTGAGCTATGACTATGGTTTAAAAGTTGGTAAAGCAATAGAGCAAGAGTGGTTTGATAATGATAGAAATATTAACAGATACAGAACTAACCACAGTGATTTTCACGATTTAAGATTGTACGCTAGAGGCGAACAGTCTATTCAAAAGTATAAGGATGAATTGTCTATAAATGGTGATTTGTCCTATTTAAATTTAGACTGGAAACCTGTACCTATTATATCTAAATTTGTAGATATTGTTGTTAATGGTATAGCGGAAAGAACATACGATATAAAAGCTTATTCACAAGATCCATATGGAGTTTCTAAAAGAACAAAATATATGGACGCTGTGTTAAAAGACATGAGGTTAAGAGAGTTTAATCAAACTGTTCAACAAGATTTAAATTTAAACGTTAGAGACAGTAACGTACAAGAACTACCAGATACAGATGAAGAATTAGCACTTCACATGCAAATAACTTACAAGCAATCAGCTGAGTTAGCAGAAGAACAAGCTTTAAACGTCTTGATGGAAGGTAATAAATATGAGTTAATTAAAAAGCAGTTTTATTACGATCTTACTGTGTTAGGCATAGGTGCTGTTAAAACCTCTTTTAACACATCTGAAGGCGTTGTTATTGACTATGTAGATCCAGCTAATTTAGTATATTCTTACACAGAATCTCCATATTTTGAAGATATATATTATGTTGGAGAAGTAAAATCAATTCCAGTAAATGAACTAGCAAAACAATTTCCATTTTTATCAGAAAGTGATTTAGATGAAATAATGAGCAATAAATCTAATAATAGATCTAATTATAACTCAAGACACAATTACGACAAAGAAGATAATAACACTATACAAGTTTTGTATTTTAATTATAAAACTTATATGAATGAAGTTTACAAAGTAAAAGAAACTGGAACTGGCGCTGAAAAAGTAATACCTAAAGATGACTCCTTTAGTCCGCCAGAAGGTATGCAGGGTGGTTATGGCAAAATGTTAAGATCAATAGAGTGTTTGTACGAGGGCGCTATGATACTTGGTACAAATAGACTACTTAAGTGGGAAATGGCAAAAAACATGATGCGTCCTAAAAGTAATTTTACTAAAGTAAAAATGAACTATGCTATTGTAGCTCCTAGAATGTATAATGGTAAAATAGATTCTTTAGTTAAAAAAATAACTGGATTTGCTGATATGATTCAATTAACACACCTAAAGTTACAACAAGTATTATCACGTATGGTTCCTGATGGTGTTTATCTAGATGCTGATGGTTTAGCAGAAATAGATTTAGGCAACGGTACAAACTATAATCCACAAGAAGCTTTAAATATGTTTTTTCAAACAGGTTCTGTTATCGGTAGAAGTTTTACTTCAGAAGGCGATATGAATCCAGGTAAAGTTCCTATTCAAGAAATAACTAGCGGTAATGGTGGTAATAAAATGCAAGCGCTTATAGGTAATTATAACTACTATATGCAAATGATTAGAGATGTAACTGGGTTAAATGAGGCTAGAGACGGTAGTATGCCAGATAAAAATGCTTTAGTGGGCGTTCAGAAATTAGCCGCTGCAAACAGCAACACTGCGACAAGACACATATTGCAAGCTGGCTTGTATTTAACAGCTGAAACGGCAGAATGCCTATCACTAAGAATATCGGATATACTAGAGTATTCACCAACAAAAGAAGCTTTCATACAATCAATAGGCGTGCACAATTCATCTATACTTGAAGAGTTAAAAGAACTTCACTTGTACGATTTTGGTATTTTCATTGAACTACAACCAGATGAAGAAGAAAAAATGATGTTAGAAAATAACATTCAAATGGCATTACAACAACAGGTTATAGAATTAGCCGATGCAATTGATATTAGAGAAATAAAAAATATAAAGCTAGCTAATCAACTTTTAAAAATAAGAAGAAAGAAAAAACTTGATAGAGATCAGCAGGTACAAATGCAAAACATGCAACAACAGGCTCAGTTAAACCAGCAGTCTGCTCAAGCAGCAGCTCAAGCTGAGGTGCAAAAAAACCAAGCAATATCACAAAGTCAAGCTCAATTAGAACAAGTGAAATCTCAATTAGAATCTCAAAAAATGCAACAAGAAGTTATGCATAAGAAAGAATTAATGGAATTAGAATTTAATTACAACATGCAACTTAAAGGCATTGAAGTTGAAGGACAAAAAAGTAAAGAGAAAGAAAAAGAAGATCGTAAAGATGAAAGAACTAGAATTCAAGCATCTCAACAATCAGAATTAATTGATCAAAGAAACAACAACAAACCACCTAAAAATTTTAGTCAAGCTACGTCTATGATGGATTTTGAATCCGAGGGTAATGATTTATTAAGTGGTGGATTTGGTTTAGGACAATTTGATCCTCAATAAATTTATTAATTATTATTATATTATATTATGGAAAACAAAAAAGAAGAACCTACAGTAGATAATACTGTGGAAAAAATAAAGGTTAAAAAACCTAAAGCAAAAAAATTTGCAACACCTAAAGACAATGTTACAAAAGTTAACATTAAAGATAAATCAGAAGAAAAAAAAGAAGACGTTACCAAGGTTGATTTAACTAAAGAGCAAGAGCCAAAAGAAAATGAAGTTAAAAAAGATAACACTAACGACGAAGGAGTGGTTGCAGAGTCTAAAGATGCCGAGTCCACACAGGAACAAGAAAAAATACAATCGGAAGAAAAAACACAACAAACTCCAGTATTAGAAGAAGTAACAGAAGATTCTACAGAGCAAGAGGTTGCTAAAGTAGAAGAAAAAGTTGAGGAAGCTATAGCTGAAGCAGAAGCTACTGGAAAACCATTACCAGAAAACATTCAAAAGTTAATTGACTTTATGGAAGAAACTGGTGGTGATTTAAATGATTACGTAAAACTTAACCAAGATTATAGCAAAGTTGATGATAATACTATTTTAAAAGAGTATTATAAAAAAACAAAACCACACCTAAATAACGAGGAAATTAACTTTCTTATGGAAGACACGTTCTCTTATGACGAAGAAGTAGACGAAGAAATAGAGATTAAAAGAAAAAAATTAGCGTTAAAAGAGCAAGTTGCCAACGCTAAACGCCACTTGGACGGGCAAAAGTCCAAATACTATAAAGACATTAAGGCTGGAAACAAACTTACAACTGAGCAACAAAAAGCTGTAAATTTCTTTAATAGATACAACAAGGAGTCAAAAGCAAATCAAGAAATAGCAAAAACAAACTCTGATATTTTTACTCAAAAAACTAATCAAGTTTTTAACAGCGAGTTCAAAGGTTTTGAATATAACGTTGGTGAAAAAAAATATAGATTTAACGTAAACAACGCTGAAGAAATTAAAGAAACTCAAAGCAATTTAAATAATTTTACCAAAAAGTTTTTGGATAAAAAAATGGCTTTAACAGACGCTATGGGTTATCATAAATCTCTTTATACAGCGATGAACGCAGATGCTATTGCTAAACATTTTTACGAACAAGGAAAGGCAGATGCAATAAAAAATAGTATTGCTAAGTCTAAAAACGTTGATATGAACCCAAGACAAAGTCATGGCGTAGTAGAAGCTGGTGGAATTAAAGTAAGAGTGTTAGGTGATAATTCTTCTGATTTCAAGTTTAAAATTAAAAACAAAAATAAATAACAATTTAAAATTAAAAAATTATGGCAATTACTCCAGGAGATAATTTGAATAGCGTTGCTGCTCCACAAAAGCAAGCGTTAAACACAAATTATCTAGACTTAGCTACGGGATCAGCAGATACCCTAGGCTGGGCACAACAATACGTACCAGATCTTATTGAAAAAGAAGCTGAGGTTTTTGGAAACAGAACTATCTCAGGATTTCTTTCACAAGTAGGAGCTGAAGAGAGCATGACAGCTGATCAAGTTGTATGGTCTGAACAAGGTAGATTACACTTAGCTTATAAATGTACTATGATCGATGCTGATCAAGGTATTGGCGGCGACAATCCAGGGTGTGAGATTGAAATATTAACTGACATGGATGGTCAAGATCCAGGTTCTGATCACGGTGTTCGTGTAAATGACACTGTAATTGTAGCTGGTGGAACTGGTGTTACTTTTAAAGGTCTTGTAACACAGGTAAGTGGTACAAACATTGAAGTAGCTAACTATGAAGATGCTGATGCAGCTGCTGGTATAGCTGATGCAGCTTCATGTACTATATTAGTTTATGGTTCTGAGTTTGGAAAAGGTAGATCATACCAGACTAGCGCTGGTTATGGTACTGACGGTTCTTATGGAACAGCTACTGATTCAAGAGGTGCTAACGAGCCTAAGTTCAAAACATTTACTAACAAGCCAATTATATTAAAAGATTACTACGAAGTATCAGGTTCTGATGCGTCTAGAATTGGTTGGGTAGAAATTACTAGTGAAACAGGCGCTTCTGGATACTTATGGTATTTAAAAGCTGAGGCTGATACAAGAGCTAGATTTACTGACTACTTAGAAATGTCAATGATTGAAGGTGTTAAAGGTTCTGGAACTACTGATGTTGATTTAATGGTTGGCGGAACTAATGGCGACGCTGTTGGTACTGAAGGTTTATTTGCAGCTATCGAAGATAGAGGTAATTTAACCTCTGGTGTTACTGGTGTTAACGCTGCTACTGATTTAGCTGAGTTCGACGCTATTTTAGCTGAATTTGACAAGCAAGGTGCTATTGAGGAAAACATGATGTTTGTAAACAGAGCTACTTCGTTAGCAATGGATGATATGTTGGCTTCTATGAATTCTTACGGAGCTGGTGGTACTTCTTACGGAGTGTTTGACAACTCTGAAGACATGGCGCTTAATTTAGGTTTTTCTGGATTCCGAAGAGGTTCTTATGACTTCTACAAATCTGACTTTAGATACTTAAATGACTTTGCTACAAGAGGTGGTATTAACGCTGTTGCTGGTGCTAGCGCTATTAGAGGGGTTGTAATCCCAGCTGGTACATCAACTGTTTATGACCAACAATTAGGAAAAAATCTTAAAAGACCTTTCTTACATGTTCGTTATAGAGCTTCTCAAACTGACAACAGAAAGATGAAAACTTGGGTTACTGGTTCGGTTGGTGCTGCTACATCTGCACTTGACGCGATGCAAATACACATGCTTTCTGAAAGATGTTTAGTTGTACAAGGTGCTAACAATTTCATGTTAATGAAGTAAGCATTTATTATATTAAAGAGACTGGGATTAATTTCCCAGTCCCTTTATTTTTATTAATTTTATTATATATTATATTATGACAAAAAAACAAGAAACAAAAAAAGTGGTTGCAACACCACCAGTTGAAGAACAACCAAAAGTTGTGAAACAAACAAAAGTTGAAACACCGGTTATGGAAAAACCATTACTAAAAAAAGAAACTTGGGAATTAAAAAACAGAATGTACTATTTGAAAGGTGGTAAAAAACCTGTTAGTAGATCTATAAGATCATCAAATATATATTATTTTGACGAAGAAAAAGGATACGAAAGAGAATTGAAGTATTGTTCAAACCAAAGAACACCTTTTGTTGATGAAATGAAAGGCGATCAAAGACTAGAACATATTATATTTAGAGACGGTGCTTTGTACGTAGGAAGAGAGAAAACAGTTTTACAAAAGCTATTAAGCTTATACCACCCACATAAAGACACACTTTATTACGAACACAAACCACAATTAATAGCAGAAGATCAACTAGAAAATATTAATTTAGAAGTAGACGCTTTAGTCGCGGCTAGAAACTTAGATGTTGATATGGCTGAAGCTGTTATGCGTACTGAGGTTGGTTCTAAAGTGTCAAACATGAGTTCTAAAGAACTTAAACGCGATTTACTTATATTTGCTAAAAGAAATCCTAGTTTGTTCTTAGATTTAGTAAATGATGAAAATATTGTTCTTAGAAATTTTGGTATTAGAGCCGTTGAAGAAAAAATATTAGTGTTATCACAAGATCAACGAACTATTTCATGGGGTTCTAATAATAGAAAACTATTAAACGTTCCTTTTGATGAACATCCGTACTCAGCATTAGCTGCTTGGTTTAAAACTGACGAGGGTATGGAAATATACTCAAGTATTGAAAAAAGATTAAATTAATCTAACTGTAGAGCGGTCGCCCTACGGGGCGATCGTAACTACTAAAATATAATAAAATGGAAAACAAAAAATCAAAAGGATTAGGCGACTCAATAGAAAAATTTATGAAAGCAACAGGAATACATGATTTAGCTAAAGCTGGAGCAAAAGCTATGGGCAAGAAAGATTGTGGGTGTGGTAAAAGAAGAGACGCTTTAAATAAAAAATTTCCTTATCAAAAATAAAAAAATATTATGGCAATAAGTGTAGATGATGTTTATCAAAAAGTTTTAGCTATAGCTAATAAAGAACAGAGAGGTTATATAACTCCACAAGAGTTTAATTTGTTTGCCGATCACTCTCAAAAAGAAATATTCGAGCAATACTTTTATGACTTAAATCAGTTTAATAGAATACCTGGTAATTCAATGGGTCACTCTGATATGAAAGACATTATAGAAAGTAAAATAAGTGCTTTTGAAATTTGGACAGACATTGCTAACACTGTTTTTGATTCTGATGGAAATATAGATTTAGGACAGTTTTCATTATACAGAATAGTAGAAGTAATGGTTGATTACAATTCTAATAAAAAAAATGTAATTGCAGAAGAAGTTACCGCTAAAGAGTATACAAAATACAGTAACAGTCCTTTAGCTAAAGAAAGCGAAAAAAGACCAGTTTATATACACGATGCTTCTGGTTTTGATAGAATTAAAATAATTCCACCTCCGCCCGTAGAAGGTGGTGTAAAAATAAATTACATTAAAAAACCATCAACACCTAAGTGGGGATATATAGTTTCTCAAAATAGTAACACAGCTCTTTGGAATCCAGGCGCATCAACAGATTTTGAATTACATCCGTCAGAAGAATCAGAATTAGTTTATAAAATATTAAAACTAGCTGGTATATCAATGGTAAGAGACGATATTATGAGAGCTGGTCAAGGTATGGAGTCAGTACAAATTCAACAAGAAAAACAATAAATAAATGGGATTATTAGACAACACTACTCAACAATCATATTACCAAGGTGATGATTACGGTAATTATCAATTTACGTCATTAGATAATATTATAACTCAATTTAAAATTGCTTATGTTGGAGAAAGCAAATTAATATCTAAAATAAAAAGAGCAGACATATCATTTTTTGCTCAAAGAGCTTTACAAGAGTTATCGTTTGACACGTTTAAATCTTGCAAGTCACAAGAAATTGTTTTGCCACCTAGTTTACAAATGATTCTTCCACGTGATTACGTTAACTACACTAAAGTTAGTTGGGTAGATTCATCAGGCGTTAAACACCCGTTATATCCAACAAGTAAAACTTCAAACCCTACAAAAATAATTCAAGATAGTGATGGTAATTATGAGTTTCCAGGTGCTCACCCGGTTTTAGTTAATCAAGATTTTTCTAGTACATTTGCTGTGCCTTGGTACAAAAGTGATGTTTGGACAGAAGGAACAATCGCGCAGTCAAATGTTGTATTAGGAACTGATGCTATAGAAGTTGTTAGTGGAGAGTTAACATTTACTCAGCATGTACATAACTCTTGGAATAAAGATAAAAGTAGGTTGTATTATGCTTATCAAAAAATAGATGTAAGTAACTTAAACAGTATAGAGTTGTCAGCAAAAGGAACAGCAGCGGCAGCAGCTACAGACGTTACTGGTGGTACTTTAGTTATGGGTTTAATTGATTTTGATCCTACTGGAACTAACACTTTAAACTACAGCGCAAGTAATAATTATTCTGAACTTGCAGACCCAACAGCAATAAACTGGTTGCAAACTATAGATAATGAAAATGCTTATTTAGAGTGGCTACCAGGATCTAGCGCTGAAACTAAAACTCTTATTGAGGATAGCGCTATAGATGTTTCTAATCACAATGATGTTTGGGTTATTATTACTAGTAAGGTTGATTTTTCAATAGCAAATACAACGGCTTCTGCAGTTAATAGCATAGATGATATAGTATTAACTAATACAGAAATTTTAAACGTTTTAAAAACAGATCCTTTAACGTCTACAACTTGGGACAACTATAAATCCAATGCTCCTTCAGAAAATAGTAATCAAGATTACGAAGATGATATTCACTGGAAGATGAAAAGCGGTAGATACGGTTTAGACCCTCAACACGCTCAAGTTAATGGGTCTTTTTATATAGATTGTAAAAGTGGTAAAATACACTTTAGCTCTAACGTAAGCGGGCAAACCGTGGTATTAGATTATATAAGCGATAGTCTTGGCACTGATGAAGAGATGCAGGTTCACAAACTAGCTGAGGAAGCAATGTATAAACATATAGCGTACGCGATAGTATCAACTAGATCTAATGTGCCAGAATATATAGTTCAAAGATTTAAAAAAGAAAAATTTGCTGAAACTAGAAAAGCAAAACTAAGACTTTCTAACATTAAATTAGAAGAAATAACTCAAATTTTAAGAGGTAAATCAAAACAAATTAAACACTAGTACATGCCAGAGATTAAACAGAATTTTACCGGTGGTAAGATGAACAAGGATCTTGACGAAAGACTTGTTTCAAATGGAGAATATAGACATGCAATGAATGTACAAGTATCTACATCAGACAACTCTGAAGTAGGTACTGTTCAAAATCTTTTGAGTAATATTAAACTTCAACCGAACCAACAAGACTCACTTATAAGTCAAGATAATATTTGTGTCGGTAGTATAGATGACGAAAAAAACAATGCTGTATATTGGTTTTTATCACAAGGAGCTGGCGGTTCAATTAACGACGCGTTAATGAATTACAGTCTTACACCTGGTACAGCAATCACATCTCCAGATCCAATATTTAACGCCATATCTTCAGGTGCCAGTATAATGGAATACAAAGACAACACTGTATCACCTGTAGTTATAGAAGCTTCTAACGTTGTGTTACCATTACAAGGTTATTTCCAACAGTCAGTGCAGAGTCAAGCTGGTTATTATTTGTTGACTTTATTAAATTTTTATCCAACTCAAAATCAACTCATACTGCAGGGCATGGTCTTGTCAACTGTTTATGTTATACAATCTGGTTGGAACGCTAACAACACTCCAGCTATAACAAACACGTATGATTTTTCTAACGGTGCTAACTACACACCTCTTACTGGTCCAAGTCCAACAAGTGGAGTGTTTAATCCAGACCCACCAACAGTTAGCGGATTTGGCGCTAATAACTCTGTACAGTTATCTTATATGCCGGATGATTTGCTTACAGAGGTTACAGCTGGATCTATTTTGGCTTTTGAGTTTAACTTTGGAGAAGAATCTGGTTATAATCCTCCTTTAAACTTTCCTGTTGATGATAACGGTAATCACATCATGATAACTGGAATAAATATTATTGATGAAATGTTATTCTGGACGGATGGCCAAAACGAACCTAAAAAAATAAACATACCAAGATGTAAACTAGGAACTCCTACCAACCCAATTGGTTACACTAGACTCATAAACGAAGAAAGAGGTATAACAATGAGTGATAATATACCTTTAGCAGAGCAACACGTTACTCTTATTAGAAAACCACCTAGCAAAGCTCCAGTTTTAGATTTAAAAACAGGTAGAGATTATAGTGGTTTACAACTTAACCCACCAGAAGTATACACTGGCGCTGTAACTATAACAGTAGATCAGTTTCCAAATACTAATACTAATGATGATATAATAACAGCAACAGCGCCTAATATTGATCCGTATGATTTCTCAGGCGTATCAGTTGGTGAAACTGTAGAAATACAAATAGATGAAGATATATATGGTAATACGAACTTCACACTTGTAGACTGGAGTGTTGGTGGTCAAGTAGTTTTAAAAGAATATGACGATTTATCAAGTGGCGCTTCAGAGCCTCCAGCAATTCCAATAACGGATTATAGAATAAAAGCAGAAATAACCGACGCTCCAAACGGTTTTACAGCTACTGCTACAACGCCTATTATTGTAGAGTTAGAAATAATAAATATTGATGGCTTTCCACTAGGAGCTGATCCTAACACAGGAGAAAGAAAATATGCTATAGATAAATATGACACGTACGAAAGACTGTTTGAGTTTAAGTTTCCTAGATTTGCAACTAGATACAAATATAGCGACGGTGAATATTCTACTTATTCTCCTTTTACTCAAATAGCATTTGTTCCTGGAAGTTTTGATTATCATCCTAAGAAAGGTTATAATTTAGGTATGACCAACTTGATAAGTCAAATTGATATAAAAAACTTTAGATTAAACGATACGCCTTTAGATGTTGTTGAAATAGATATACTTTATAAAGAAGATGGTTCACCTAATGTTTATACCGTTGATACTATTAAAGTAAATTCTATTGATAATTATTGGCAAAATGACACATATACTATAAACAACGAAACAATTAAAGCTACAGTTCCTTCAAACCAACTGTTAAGATCTTGGGATAATGTTCCAAAAAGCGCATTAGCACAAGAAGTAACTGGTAACAGAATTGTTTTTGCTAACTACACTCAAGGCTGGGATGTTTTTGATACTGCTGGTAATCCATATTCTCCAAACTTTAAAATAAATTTACTTGAAACATCACATCCATTAGGTTGGGGTGATTATCAAACTAACACGATAAAATCTATAAAATCTCTAAGGGAATACCAACTAGGAGTTGTTTTTATTGACGAGTATGGTAGAGAAACGCCAGTTATATCAAATCCTTCTGGAGCTTTTGAAGTAGATTACTCAAGAGCAGATGAGGCTAATAGAATAAGGGTTAAGTTTGGATCTGATGCGCCTAAAAATCAAAAGTACTATAAGTTTTATATAAAACAAACATCTGGTGAGTATTATAATTTAGCAATGGATCGTTGGTATGACGCTGAGGACGGTAACGTTTGGTTGTCTTTTGCTAGTATTGATAGAAACAAAATAGATGAAGAAACGTTTTTATTACTAAAAAAATCACAAGAGTCTAGCGAAGCTGTAAAAACAAAAAATAGATATAAGGTTTTAGCGATAGAAAATGAAGCACCTGATTACATAAAAACAAACGTATTAAAAATTATATCTGCAAAACACTTTAATGGTACAGACCCTGTTTTTAACGCTAATACTACTTCTGATAATCCAGTGCAAGGAACAGATAAATTTACCTTGAATTATAATCATTTTAACAATACTTCAGCTAGTAAGTTACATGAAATAGATGATGGAGATTTGTATTTTACACTTTCACTAACAGGTTCTAGCGCAGAAAGTCAAGAGTACAGAATAACCTCTATAACTACAGACGCTTTTGATTCAACAGTACCTATTGATCCAAAGTATTATATACAAACAGATCGTTTTTTAGAAGATGATGTTAACTTTGTAACTGACGATCCAACAGGTCAGTTTTCAACAGAAATACAAGACCAAGCTGTAATAAATATATTTAAGAAAAAAGTTGAAAACTTACCTATTTTTGATGGTAAGTTTTTTGTTAAGATATATATAGACGATACGTTTAGAACATACATTTCTCAAGATACTACTAAAAACCAACAATGGAGAACAGTTACATCTAAAAAAGTATATTCTATGAGAGAAAACCACCACGTGACGCATAGTATAAAGGCTACTGGTCATGGTGAAGATGTTAACGGAGACAATGCAACAGGTGGTAGATCAGCATATAGTCATCCTTTTGGTAGATTTGCTTGTTATTTTAGAAGATATGATTATGGTAATACAGAGTGGCCAACTGATGATATGGACGACATACAGGGGTTGGACATGTCAACGTCTAAATATAGATTTGATTCTCCAAGTAATAGTGGTACTATAACGAATAATGGCACCACTCCAAGCGTACCTTGGTTTACTGAGTTTTATCAATACACTGGTTTTCACAGGAGTTCATCTCAATATTATGGTGCTACAAATGTTTATAGTGCCGGTGTTAATGCCAGCGCTGCTCATAGTTATCTTGATAATAATAAAGTTGCTGATCGTTTTGCTAGGAAAAATGAGGTTTGGTTTTTAGACATGTACAAACACGTTGATAAAGCTACGGCTAGTCAAAATTCTTTAAATTATTTTCAGCACCCATCGTCACAAGCAGACCAATTTGACATGAGTGATTTATCAATTGGTGGTATAGGGCCTATGCAACCTATTGGTAGTACCTCGGGTACAGATGCTTTAGATATTTCTACTGGTTACCACCATTTTAAATTAACACTTGGTCCTATTTTCTTAAACAAATCTATAGGAAATCAAACGGCGGAAAACGAATACTCTGCTCTTCCTGTAGGGGGTGGAATATTCACACATGGTTTAACTCAAGGAACGAATTTTGATAATTTTTTTGCTGTAGGAACAGGTAATCCAAACTACCAGGATTTATCAACAACTCTTTTTACTGATAGACTTAACCCAGGTAGCACATGGAGATGGGCTGAAGATCCAAATTTAAAAGAATATAATATCACTGGTAACGTATACCAAAATAATATTTTAAGGTATTATACTCATGGGGGCTATGATGATGCCGGAGAGATTTTAAGAGAGACTGCTGGATCCCTGACTAGTGGTGGAACGCTTGGGGATGGTGGCCATTTTAACGGCGCTCAATTATCACCAAATTTTAATAAGACATGGCGGTGGACACAGGAGCACGTTTCAGGGCAGTTAAACTGGGTGCCAGCGGACGTAGGTGGTATACAATCAGATATAGGACCAATAATTGGTGGTAGAAAAACATCTTTAACCACTGCAAACCCAGTTTCAGGTTCAGGTCCTTTTGGTAACCATCTTGGTCCTGGATCAACGTCTAGTACTGGAGATGATTCAAGTTCAGTTGGTATAAATCACCATTATATAGTGGTTACTCAAGCATCCTATTTAGCGGCTACCGATCAATTTGGAAATTCTTGTAGAGTAGTACCGGGTTATGTGGTAACTAGTTATGTAAATGAAAGCGCTCAAGCTGTTGTCTGTGACACTGGAACAACCAAACCTCATTTAGTTGTTAGAGATGTTATTGTTAATAATGGAATATATAACGGTGTAGCTTCTACAAAAATATATTTAACAGGTTATATGGAAGCTTTAGATTTAACTCATGTTGTAAGGTGTGATCCAAGCACAAGTATAACCTTTGCGCAAGGAGCTATGAATGGTTATAGTCCTAACTCTGCAGCTAGAATTAGTTTGCAAAAAAGTACAACGGGTACTGGGGCATTTACAACTAACGCTAACACAGGGGTTAATACAGGTGGTAGTGTTAATTTATTATACGCTGTTGGTTACACAATGGAGTTTATTGAGCCTAGTTATGATAATATAACTTTGCCAGAAAACCCAGCTATATGGGAGACAGAACCTAAAGACAGTGCTGATTTAGATATATATTATGAAGCAAGTGATTTAATACCTATAAAACTAGATGACAGTACAGATTCAGGGTTTTTACCTTTGCAACAAGAGCAAATTGGGTTTCAACTTATTGGTACGTTTGAAAACTGTACTATTGAAACTCATGTAAGCGTGCAAGGTTTTTCTATACCTACTGGAACTGTTATAAACTCTATATCAGGAAACATTTTAACATTATCTCAACTTCCTACAGGTGTTGGTGGTAATCCAATAGCTATAGGTAATAACGATAATGTAAATATAATAAAACCAGATGGTAGTATATTTACTTCAACTGTTGAAAGTATAAGTGATTTAGAATTAACTATAGACGCTTTCACTTGGAAACATTATCATACTTTAAACTGGTATAATTGTTATTCTTTTGGAAATGGCGTAGAATCTAATAGAGTTAGAGATAGTTTTAATGCTCCGTTTATGTCTAATGGTGTTAGAGCTTCATCTACTTTAGAAGAAAAAATAGAACAAGAAACTAGAAAATATGGTTTGATATTTTCTGGAATATATAATGCTGTTAGTTCTACAAATAGCTTAAATCAATTTATACAAGCAGAAAAAATAACTAAAGAAATAAATCCAATATACGGAAGCATTCAAAAGTTACACTCAAGATCTACTGCTGATGGTGATTTAATTACTTTATGTGAAGATAGAGTTTTAAAAATACTAGCTACTAAAGACGCTATATTTAACGCAGATGGTAATCCTCAGTTAGTGGCTAATGTAAACGTTCTTGGTCAGGCTATACCATATGCTGGAGAATACGGTATATCTAAAAACCCAGAGTCATTTGCATCAGAGTCTTATAGAGCTTATTTCACAGACAAACAAAGAGGTGCTGTGGTTAGATTATCAAAAGATGGGTTAACACCAATATCTGATCACGGCATGAAAGATTGGTTTAGAGATCATTTAAAGCTTAGTGATAAACTAATTGGTAGTTATGATGATAAAAAAGACGAATATAATATAGCTTTAAAAACTAACGAGCCACTACAACCAGAATACGGTTCACAAGAATATGTACTGTCTTTTAAAGAAGACATAAGAGGTTGGGTAAGTTTTAAATCTTTTATTCAAATGGAAAGTGGTATTAGTATGGCTAGCAACTACTATACTTTTTATGAAGGTAAAATATATCAACACCATGCAGAAACTGGTAGCTTTAATAGTTTTTATAGTATTACAAATCCTTCTTCTATAACATTTTTATTAAACGATAGTCCTAGTGTTGTCAAAAGTTTTAAAACATTGTTATATGAAGGTTCTCAAGCAAAAGTAACTCAAGAATTACAAGATGGTCAATATTATAATTTAATTGAGAAAAAAGGTTGGTATTTACAAAATATAAACACTGACATGCAGTTTGGCGCAAATGTTGAGTTTATAGAAAAAGAAAACAAGTGGTTTAACTATATTAAAGGTTTTGAAGGAGGTGAAATTGAAGAAGAAGATTTTACTTATCAAGGTATAGGAGTTGTAAATTCTTCTCAACTTCAAATAATTAACTCAATAATACAATCATAAACATGGCAAACGGATACGGAGGTTCATCAAGTTCATCAAGTTCATCATACTCTTCTAGCAGTTCTATTACACAAACCGATAGAGCTCCAGCTCCACCTGGTTTTCACTATATGCCAGATGGAACTCTTATGTCAGACGTTGAGCATGAAAAATTATACAACAAAAGCGCGCAAGATGAAAAAACAAAAGTTATAAAAAATTTTAACATAGATCTTAGTAATATTAAAGCCGCTGGCGAAAGTAGACGTTTTATAGTGCAAGGTGATAGTAATTCTGTATTTACTTTAATAGTAAAAAACAACCACGATAACTATTACAACTTTACAACTGAAACATTTACAACCACACCAAATAGTTTACAAGAAATTATTAAGTCTAGAGCATATAACGGAAGTATTAAGTTTCCTGCTTTACCTGATACTAATACTGATACTTATGATTTTTATTTAATAGCTAGTTTACAAGAAAACACAAAACATAGTCAATATAAAGAAGCTAGATACGCTGATAACACTGTGGATTTTAATTCTTCTAGTGGATCTGATTCCGCGGTGTTGTTAAAAAAAATATACCAAGAAGCTGATAAAACAGTTACATTAACGGCTATTTCTCCAAACGCATTAACTGGTTTTAGTGGTGTTAGCATAACCACCGACGCCGTAACCGTAAGTGGTAGAAATAGAGGGGAAAAATTATCATTCACTATTGTAGCTACAGCTAATACGAATAGAAATTTTGTTATACAAAGACAGCCCTTGGCAGAAGATTTCGCTGCTTATGTAGAGAGAACTATTGGTAGCGCTAGTTTACCTATTTCTGGTGAAGACGTAAGTTCATCTACTTATTATAGATGGCCAATAAACAACATTGTTGGTTTGCTACCTGGTATGTTTTTGGCTCCATCTTCTGACGTTACTGCTGGCACGGTAATAAGCGATTACAAGGTAACAGTTGAAGAAACAGTTGTAAAAAAACAAAAAACTTCATTAGGTTCTTTTATCTCAAAATCTTATACTAAAGATTCTACTATTGATTTTGTGAAAGCAATAGAGCCAACAGCTCCGGCTGTTTTGACAAACGGTGTTGTAACTAGTCAAGCTGGTAATGTTGTTTTTAATCTACAACAAGCAGACGCTTTAAAAGATAACGATATAAAAATATATGGTTATGGTTCTTCGTCTATTAAAAGCCTTAGTGGTTATGATCTTAAATTTAGTAATTTAAAAGTAGAATTAACACCAGTAACAACTACTGTAGATGGAGTTGTTAGCAACAGTACAAATGTAACTGTAGACGAAAGAGCTGGTATAAGAGATAAAGTTAGTACTGTAACAGGTGTTGGTATTGATGTTTCTGCAGCAATACCTACTGTAGATAGTGGTGCTGGCGCTGTAAACGGTAATGGAACTATAGTTCTTAGCGCGGCACAAACTTTAGAAGATGGTATAACACTAACATTTGGCGGCGCTAGTAGAATAGCTACGATAACAGGTGAGGTTGAAGTACTTGAAGCTGGAGCATCAGATGTAGTTATACGTCTTGATTTAGAAAAAATATTAACCGCAACATAATAAAATAAACATGGCATTAAACACTGAGGCTAGTATAGGTAATTTAAATTTTGATATAAATTTTTCTCTACAAATTGGAGATCTTTTGTATTGTAATCCCATAAGTTCTTCTATTGGTGGTTTTTCTACTTATGTCACAACAAAATTAATTGGCGAAGTTACAGAAATAAACACAGAAGAAAGTTATATAGGTTTTAACTTTAGTTCAATAGGTTTGACTAGCGCTCAAATAAATTCTGTTTTTAATTTGTCTGCACAAAGTTTTATTACTTTTAAAAAGAATTTATCTGTAAATAGTAGTAGTTTAAAAGGTTATTATGCTTTATGTGAATTTGTAAATAACGACTACAACAATAGAAACGAATTGTTTTCTGTTGGCTCGCAAGTGTCTATAAGTAGTAAATAAAGCACAAAAACTGTGACTATATTAGATATAAATTAAATTAAATTATGTCTAAAAACGAATTACAAAAAATATTTGATAATACACCAGCAAAATCTTATAAAGAAAAGGTAAAACAAATAGAAGATTATTTTGTTAGTATTGCGGACGGCGAAAATATAATTGGCAACGGTAAAGAAATAACTTATGCTGAAGGACTTTGGGAATACAAACACTCTTTTGCAAACGGTTTGTACATGCGAGAAATGAAAATGAAAAAAGGTCAATTAGGTTTTTCAGCAATACACAAACACAGTTATGGCTTTTTTTTACTATCAGGTTTACTAGCAGGAACAAAAGAAGATGGTATTGACGAGTTTGTTGCGCCATGTTATATAGTGTCACCACAAGGCGCTAAAAGAATTGTTTATGCTATTGAAGATTGTGTTATAGTAACAGTACATGCAAATCCTACAAACACTCAAGATTTAGATGAGTTAGCAAAAATAAACGTAGTGTTTGATTGGGATGACTATGAAGAATTTATAAAAAATAAAAAATGAGAATATTAATTAAAAAATATATATTATGGCTTGGGGTGCAGTAGCAGTTGGTGTTTCGGCGTTAACTGGATATATGGGTGTTCAGAGCGCTAATAAAAATAGAAGATTAGCAGCGGCACAAGCTAGAGACGCTAAAAAAGAAAGAATAAAACAACAAGAGCTGTTAGATATAGAAAAGGAAAGGTATAGAAGTATGCAGTTTAAAAATCCTTTTGAAAACATGGAAAACGCTTTTGAAGATTTAACTGTAAATCAGCAAGCAGCTCAATTTCAAGCCCAACAATCCTCTCAACAATTAGCAGATGTAATGGGTGGACTACGTGATGCGGCTGGTGCTAGTGGTATTAGTGGTTTGGCTCAAACATTAGCTAATCAAGGTGCTTTACAAATACAAAGAATATCCGCTGGTATAGGACAACAAGAGGCATCAAACCAAAGACTAGCAGCAC
>Ga0208666_1000201_pt1 | contig 29841 bp, 44 predicted proteins | sample 5B_taG_FD_184078 | JGI IMG/M metagenome (GOLD analysis project Ga0208666, IMG submission 184078) | Marine viral communities from the Subarctic Pacific Ocean - 5B_ETSP_OMZ_AT15132_CsCl metaG (SPAdes) (version 2) | ecosystem: Environmental > Aquatic > Marine > Oceanic | place: Pacific Ocean...
GCTTATGATAGTAGTACTGGTGTATTTACTATGCAAAATGACGGTGAATTAATGACTATGGGGGTGCCCCGTTTTTATAGAACTTGGTTTAACGGTGCTGGGCAGTGGCGGGCAAAGGTAACACCAATAGCTACAGGTGTACCATATTACCCTAATAGTGGAAGTATTAATTTTAATACTTTAATGTGGGGCGGTGGTAGCCCCGACTGTAGTGCACTAGACGGTACTAATGCACCAATAACCTTAGCCAGTGATGCACAGTGTGGGGCAGGTAGGATTAGTAGTTTATGGCTTATATTTAATTTACAAGCTGGGGACACTGTAGAATTTCAATTTCAAAAAAGTGGTGGCGGTGGTAGTATATGGCTTAGTACTAATGAGCAGGTAAGTAGCTGGAAGCAAGATTTTTTAGAAAATAATTATAATAACCCAGAACAGCAAAAGATTATGTATATGGTTACTGGGGGGCTAAGTAATATATCTTTCTTACAAAGTGGTAAAAGAGCACAGCTAAAGCAGTATGATTTTTGGCTAGGAATTAAAAATATGTTTAACCTAGTTACAATGCCTAGCCCTACTACACCTCAGCACTTAATAATAGAGCCTTATGCGGATATATTTTTAAATAACCCAGATAGTAAACAAATTGACTGGACTAGCAAAGTAGACGCTAGTAATATTAAAATACAGCCACTTAATAAAATACCTAAAGAAACCGTATTTACATACGAGGAGGACGAAAGCGATTATAGGGTTACACAGTATAAAAACGCTTTAGGTGGTTATTTATACGGGGCTAAAACTTGGGAAGCAGGTAGCCAGTTTTTTAGTTTATTAACAGGCAGTAAGACAGTAAGTGCTAAACCTTTTGCACCTACAATGACTGCACCCTTAACAATGTTATTCCCCGACTTTATTTGTAGCCATATATACAAAGCAGATGACGAGGGCACTTTTGCCAGTTTTGATAATAAGCCAAGAATATTATTTGACGAGGGTTTAAAATATACACCTAATAATAATACAGGTGTACAGTTAGAATATGTGGTATGGTGGGGCTTAGGTTTTTTAGCAGAAAGTTATACCGAATATGGTAGAATGTCGCACCTAACAGAACAGAACGCTACTAGCCCTACTACCCAAGATTTAAACTTTGGGGAATGCCCACTTGTACAACCAGTAGGAACTAGCCCTACAGATAACTTATTTAATACTTACTGGCTGCCATATTATGAAGCACTGTATAACCCCGACTGTAGAATGGTTACACTTAAAATGAGATTAACACCAAAGGATATAGCGGAATGGAATTTTTACGATACTATTATGGTTAAGAATAGAGAGTACAGGGTTAATAAAATAGAATATAATAGTGGTGTACTAGCTAAAGTACAATTAATACTAATACCATAATGAAATACCTTAAAGGCCATAATATAAAACCCGACAGAATATTACAAACAGGTAAAGTAGTATTTACTAATGGTACAAACGACTGTAATGCAAATGAGCCAACTTGTATAGCTTATGGGTATAAATGGAATGCACAAACTAAAACCTGTGAAGCTTTTAGAAGCGACCAGCAAATTACTGTAATGAAAACTACCCTAACAGTAGGAAATAAAAATGAGGGGGTTAGAAACGAAATAAAAGAGGGAAGCTTTTATAATGATGTAAATGGGTCAGATAATATAATAGGTAGGCAGGTACAGAACAGTAATGTAACTGGTAAAGGAAATGAAATAAACGATAATTTACATAATGTAAGTGTAAGCGGTAGCTATGCTAAAATACAAAGGCAAGGCGAAATAGCTTTAGGTGGTGGTAATTATGGCGAAGCAGTTACTTTAAATGGTTATGCACAAAGTAGTACTATACACTGTATAGCTAGAACTGGTGGTAGTGGTACTTTTATAGCAGGTGTAGGCGGTGTAAGTGGTGCACCTATACCTGTACAAAGCCATAGCGTTATTATATTTGATATACTAGGCACAGTAATAAAAGAAGCAGGGGGCGATAACTGGCAATTTAACCAAAGAATAGTAGCTACTATGGATAACAATAATATGGCTGCTTATTGTAATGTAAGTAGTAGTATAGACTGTGGACCCGCACCAGAGGGCTGGACTTACCCAGCACTACTACAGTTAGGAGATGAGGAAACAGGTTTTGGAGATATACAGGTTAATGTATATGGCTTACCAGAACTAGAACTTACATATAATTTAAAAATAGATTTATTAGAAACGAGAACGATTAACACCTTTTAAGATATGGCAGAAGTAATAGATTTTGAAGTAAAAAGTAATATAGGTAAAGCTACCCAAGATACAGCTACTTATGCTAAAACTGTACAGCAAGCTACAGCAGATGTAGACGAACTTAACGAACAAATAAGTATACAAGGAGATGTAGTTTTAGGACTAGAAAAAGATTTAGTAAAAATGGAAGCACAGTTAAGGGAAACCCCTAAAACTGGTGCAGCTGGTTATTATGAACTAGAGCAAGCTATAGCTGATACTACTACAGAATTAAAGCTAGAAAAAATAGCCCAAAAAGAATTAAACCAAGATAGGAAAGAAGCAGTAGACGAATTAAAAAATTTAGAAGCAGCTGCTAAGGACGCTGGTAAAGCAGCAGCAGACGGTAAAAAAGGTTTTTCTTTATTAGGCACTGGTGTAAAGGCAGTAGGAACAGCTTTTAAAGCTTTAGGTATAGGTGCCCTAGTGGCAATTTTTGCAGCACTTAAAGCAGCTGTAGAAAGAAACCAAAAAGCTATGGATACTATAAATACCATAGTAACAGCAGTTAGTACTACTTTTAATCAAATCGTAGATGTATTAATAGATACAGTAGAATGGGTTACAGCTAGTAGTGATAGGTTTAATGGCTTAGGTAAAGTAATGAGCGGCCTAGTAACTTTAGCTTTAACACCACTTAAAGCTGCTTTTTTTGGCCTTAAATTAGGTGTACAGCAAGTGCAGTTAGCTTGGGAACAGTCGCCTTTTGGTAGTGGGGATAAGGGTAAAATAAAAGAATTAAAAGCTGGTATACAAGAAACTAAAACCAGTTTAAAAGAAGTAGCTGACGAAGCAGTACAAGCAGGTACTGATATTGTTACAAACTTTGGGGACGCTGTAGGCGAAATAACTGCTATAGGTACAATGGCTGTAGAGGGAATAAGCCAAATTAATGTAAAAGCTAATATAGAAATGGCTAAGGCCACTACAGAAGCCCAAAACAGTGCTAAACTTGCAGCAGCGGAGATACAGGGCTTAATTGAAAAATACGACAGGCAGGCCGAGCTACAACGACAAATAAGAGATGATACTAGTTTAAGTATGGCCGAAAGAATTGCAGCTAACGAGGAACTGGGTAGGATATTAGACGAGCAGTCGGAAGCTATGTTAGCACAGCAAGATATTAAAATAGCAGCAGCCCAGCAAGAACTAGCAGCTAATAAAGAAAATATAGATTTACAGGTAGCACTAACAGAAGCTATAAACGAAAGGGCAGCAATAGAAGCACAAATAACTGGCTTTAGGAGTGAGCAGTTAGTAAACTTAGTAGCTTTACAAGAGGAACAAAAGGCACTAGATGAGGAAGCTTTTGCTAAAAAAGTAGAGGAAGAAAACTTTTTATTTGAATTACAGCAGCAAAATATGTTAGATAGTATTACTAACTTAGAGGAAAAAGCTGCTAAAGAACTAGAAATACAGCGAGCAGCTGCTATAGCCGAAGTACAAAACTTTGAAAACAAAGAAGCTATAATAGCAGAAATAAATAAAAAATATGATAAAAAGCAAGCCGATTTAGATAAAAAAGCTAGGGACGCTAAAAAGAAAATGGATAAGCTGGAAATGAAAGGTAAAATGGACTTAGCAGCCGATACCTTTAACAATATAGCTACCATAGTAGGAAAAGAAAGTAAAGCAGGTAAAGCGGCAGCGGCAGCAGCGGCTACAGTAAGTGCCCTACAAGGTGCGACTAGTGCTTTTGCCAGTTTAGCACCGATACCATTCGTGGGACCCGTTTTAGGGGGTATTGCAGCAGCAGCAGCGTTAGTTAGTGGTTTTGCAAATGTGAAACAAATATATGCTACACCTACACCTACCCCAGACGGTGGTACTGATAGCGGTGGAGGTGGTGGTGGCCTTAGTGGTGATGCACCAGATTTAGCAGAAGCAGCAGGGGCGGCAGCAGACGAGGGTACTGTAGCACCGCAAATGGTAGGGGGTGCTTTTGAACTAGGCGGTGGTGAGGAGCCAGAAGCAGCTAGAGCATATGTAGTAACAGATGATATGACAGATAGCCAAGAACAATTAGCTGGTATAAGACGGAGAGCCAGCGTATAAAAATAAGATAAATATTAATTAAATATATTACTAATTATGCCTTGTAAAAAATGTAAAGACGAGAAATATAAATGGGGAGAAACTGGTAGCTGTAAATATGCAACTAAAGAACAGTGCGAGGAAGCTAACCCTAAAAGCAGTAACTATGCTAAAAAACTAGTAGACAAAGTAACTAGAATTACAGAACTTGTAATAAGTGATGATAACCAAGCTTTAAGTATTGATGCTATAAGCTTAGTAAGCCAACCAGCTATAGAGGAAAATTTTGTTTTCTTTAATAAAAGTAAAAATAACTTAACTTTAGCTAAAGCAGACGAAAGTAAAAGAATGTTAGTATCCCCAGCACTTATACCTAATAAAAATATCTTTAGGTTTGATGCTGCTACTAATACAGAATATTATGTTTATTTTTCTAAAAAAACAGTCGAGCAAGCTAGCCAGATGTATTTAAGGTATAATAACCACCATAAAGCTACAGCACAGCACGAGGAAAGAATAGCAGGTGTATTAACTGTAGAAAGCTGGATAAAAGAGGGAGAACAAGATAAAAGCAGTTTATATGGATACGATTTACCTATAGGAACTTGGTTTGTTAAAATGAAAATAGAGAACGAGGAAATATGGGAAAGAATTAAAGGCGGAGAATTAAAGGGTTTAAGCATCGAGGGATATTTTGTAGATAAGCTAGAAAAACTAAGTGCCCCAGCAGAGCCAACTAACGAGGAATTACTTAAAGAATTATTAAACATTATAAAAGAAAATTAAAATGAATTTAGAAAAATTTACAGCAACGGTAAACACTATAAAAGAAAACCAAAAAAAGCACAGCGGGTATATAGCACTTAGTGACTTAAAAACTTTAGACAAAATGTTAGCAGATGCTAAAAAATTATCTAAAGAAAATGGTAAATTATCAGCACTTTATGATGATGCGGTTAATACTAGAATAGGTTACCAAAAACAAATAAAACCTACAGAAAAAAGGTTTAATGACGCTAATAAAAATGTAGAAAAAGTTAAGTCAGACAATGTAAAAAGGTTAAAAGCAGCAGAAAAAGAAGCTAATACAGCACAGAATAAATATTACCAGCTAGAAAATTTATATAATAATTCTTTAGAAGTAGAGGGGGTTAGAGAAAGGCAAATAGAAGCGGCTGCGGGTAATGCAATAGCTTTTGAGGAAAGGTTTAAAAACGCTATTAAGTCGTTTCAAAATGCAGCTAAGGCACTTGGTGTAAAAGTAGATACTAAAAAATATACTACAGCGGCTAACAGTGTAAATATTTTATAAAAATCAAATAAAAAATAAATAAGTACTTTACTAATTAACGGATATATAAAAAAAAAGAAACTATTATGGCAAACTTAAAGCAGCAAATATTAACCGCACTAGGAATTGAAAAAACATTATTAGAGTGGCAAGCAAAATTAACTGACGGTACTATTGTAGTAAGCAGTGCCCCAGAATTAGAAGTAGGTGTAGATATAGCAATTATGACTGAGGACGGTACTACAATGCCTTTACCAGTAGGTGCTTACGAAACAGAGGACGGAGTAGGTTTTACTGTTGAGGAGGACGGTATAGTAGCAGAATTATTAACTGAGGAACAAGAAGCACCAAGCGAGGAAACAGACGATGAAGCAGCTGAGGTAGTAGAAGCAGGCGAGGATACAGGTACAGATGATGACGAAGCTAAGGTAGGCGACTGGGAAGGTATGGAGAAAAGAATTAAAAACCTAGAGGACGCTATTGCAGATTTAAAAGCTAAAGTAGGTGGTGAGGAGGAAGTAGTAGAAGCTAAAAAAGAAAAGAAAACTGCTACACCTAAAACTATTAAGAAAACAGAAGTAACAGAATTTGAAGCTTTAAAAGCAGAAAATGATGAATTAAAAGCACAGTTAGTAGAACTTAACAAAAGTGCAGCAGCAAGTAAACTAAACTTAAATAAATTTAGCACTAATAAGCCAGCTGCTAAATTAAGTAGAAAGGAATATAACAAACTAACTACAGCGGAGAAGTTTGCTTATAATGTAAATAACCAATAGTATTAATAAATTAAAATAAAAAAATTATGGCAAGTGAATTAGATGTGAATAGCAATTTTACAGGCGACCACGCTGGTCGTTATATTGCAGCTGCTTTAAAATCAGCAAAATCATTAGAATACTTAACTCCAATGGAGAATATTAAGTATAAAAGAAACATAACACAGGTAACTGGTGGTAGACACGGTGGGGAATACCATATGGTAAAAGACAGAACTTGTGATTGGGACGCGGAAGGAAAATTAACAATGACGGACAAGGTTTTAGAGCCTAAAAGGTTACAAGTTAATTATGAAATCTGTAAGAAAGATTTGATTAAGGAATGGCAAGCTCTACAAATGAAAGCAGGGCAGTGGAATACAAATATGGGTGCTGACTTTTCATCTTTCTTAATTTCTCATATAGCAGGTATTATAGGAGAAGCTACAGAAAATAATATATGGACTGGGGCAGGTGCTACTAACGGGCAGTTTGAAGGGTTTACTACTGCTGGTACTGGTGCTTTTATTACTGACGCTGTTACAGCTGCACCAGCACCGACTGGTGGTGCTTATGCAGTAGCTACTATTATAGATGACTTACAAGCTTTATTAGCAGCGGTACCAAGTGCTGTATACTCTAAAATTACAGAAGATGTTTATATGTATATGGGTGTTAAAGCTTACAGAATGTATATATCTGCAATTTCAGCAGCAGGTTATGTAAACGCTTATTCTATGAATAACGATTATACACCATTCTTTGAGGGGGTTAAGATAGCAGTATGTCCAGGTATGCCAGATGATAATGCGGTAGTAGCTTCGGCTTCTAATATGTTCTTTGGAACTGATTTATTATCAGATGAAACGGAAATCAGAGTACTAGATATGGCTAATATAGACGGTAGCGATAATATTAGATTAGTAGCTAAGTATGCTGCTGGTGTACAAACTGGTTACGCTAAGGACATTACTTGGCAAAAGTAATAAGTAGTAAATAATAATTATAGTAAAGCAGGGGCTTTAAAACCCCTGCAATACTTAACCTAATAAAAAATAATAATATGAGTACACCTTGTGATTTAACCAGAGGTAGGGGGCTTGGGGGCTGCCTTACAACTCAAGGCGGAGTAAAAAATGTATACTTTGCCGATTTTGCTACAGCTACTACAGCTGATACTAATAGTGAAATGACAACTTTTAACGGTGTAGCTAATGTTTATAAATATGCTATGCGTAGAGGTGCAGGTAGTTATACAGAAACGATTAACGCTTCTGCTGATAATGGTACTGTATTCTATACACCTAGTGTAACTTTAAAACTAGCTAAACTAACAAAAGAAGACCAGAACGAACTTAAACTTATAGCACAAAATACCCTAATAGTATTCGTTGAATTAAACGAGCAAAATGCAGCAGGGCATAATGTTATAATGTGTATAGGTACTGATACTGGTGCTAATATTAACGGTGGTACGAATACCGCTGGTACTGCTATGGGAGATTTTAACGGTTATGAATGGACTTTTGATTCTAACCAATCTTACCCAGCTTGGGTACTAGAGGACTATACTACAGACCCATTTGATAATGCAGGTTTTAATGGTGGTGCTGGAGTAACTGTTATAGATTAGTAGTAAAAATTTTATATATGTTCTTAAAGGGGTAGCTAAGTGCTGCCCTTTTTTTTTATAATAAAATAAATAGTAATAATTTCTATTACTTATTAAGGACTATGATAATTATAACACAAAATACAGGCACTAAAGAACTTAATACAAGGCCAGTACAAAGAACTAACCAAGTTAGCACTAAAGAAATAAATAGGAATAAAGATATTTATTTGATATATTTAAAAAGTGATATGACGGGTAGGGTAGTTTATGGCTATTCCCAAACTATTACCGATTATGGTAATACTAGGCCTACTTACCAATGGAGTAAAATAAAGCTAGAAAGTGTAGCTACAGAAGCACAGCAAGATGTTTACGCTGGTAAAGTATGTTTTGAGCCAGCAGGCAGCTGGTATTATATAATATACGAGGTACACTTCCCAGACGGAATAGAAGTAAGCGGCTTTAATGTAGTAAGTAAAGGGTATGCACCTTATGATAATACAGGCCAATACGAGGAGCCTAGCGGACCCCAGCCAGCAGTAGAAAAAGGAGTTTTAGGTTTAGCTGTAGAGGAAGGAAAATTGCTAGTAACAGGTGGAGATAATATTACCTATACAGAGCATAAGCAAGTAAATACTAACTATGTATATACAGAATAAAAGCAAATGGATAAGATATTAAATGTAAATTTAGAAACACAAACTGCCCCGCAAGTAAGGGAAACTATAGCCAAAGATTGGATACAATACGGAACAGAGGATAATATTAATTTATATCCGCAATTCTTAATTGATTTATTTTACAATTCTAGTACCCACGCTGCTATTATTAATGCTACTAGTGCTATGATAGCTGGCGAGGATATAATTGTTGAACACGAAAACGAGGACGACAAGCAGGTATACTATGCTAACCAGTTTTTAACTAACCCAAATAGTAAGGAAACTATGCACGAGCTGCTAAAAAAAGTAGCTTTTGACTTTAAATTACAGGGGGGTTTTGCTCTTAATATTGTATGGAGCCAAGATAGAACTAGAATTGCTGAAATCTACCATATCCCAGTAGAGCGGCTTAGAGCCGCTAAACCAGACGCTAGGGGGGTAGTTACGGAATATTATATTTGTGCCGACTGGGCGGATACTAGACGGAATGAGCCGCAAGCTATACCAGCTTTTAATATTAACGACAGAACAAGCCCTAGCCAAATATTATACACTGGCCGCTATAGCCCAGAGATGGATGTCTATTTTGTGCCAGATTATGTAGGTGGCTGTAACTGGGCTTTAATTGACCAGCATATAGCGGAATTTCACCTCAATAATATACAAAATGGCTTCGCTGGTAGTTACTTCATCTCTTTTTCTAATGGGGTGCCTACACAAGAGGAAAGGTTTGCTATAGAAAAAAGCTTAAAGAATAAATTTACGGGCACTAATGCTAGCGGTAGATTTGTTCTCACTTTTAGCGAGGATAAAAACCGTACACCAGAAATAACACCTATAGCTGTAAGTAATGCAGATAAGCAATATTTAGCACTACAAGAATTAATGACACAGAATATACTTGTAGCCCACCGAGTTACTAGTCCGATGCTTATGGGTATTAAAAACGATACAGGTTTAGGTAGTAATGCAGACGAACTAAACAGTGCTTTTGAAGTTTACCTAAATACTGTTATAAAACCTTATCAAACTACTATACTTAACTGCCTAAATAAAATACTAATGGTAAACGGTATTAATGTAGATTTAGCTTTTGTACAATCTAAACCAATGACTACTAGGTTTACTATAGATGATATGCGGGCTGTAATGACGCAAGAGGAAATAAGAGAGGAACTAGGGTTACCACCTTTAGAAGTAGAGGAAGTAGTAGATGACGAATTTGATTATAATAGCCAAAAGCTTAGCCAGCAAACTATATTAGAAAAATGGATAGAAAATCACGGAGAAATATTAGACAATGCTACTGACTGGGTAGAAGTAGACGATAGCGAAGCTGGTTTAGATGACGCTAATTTTGAGCATACACTAAACACTGTAGCTAATACTATGCTAAGTAAAACAGAACTGGTAAGAACTACCGCACCTAATGGTAGAGTAGATAGTAAAAGTAAGCAAGACGGGCAAAGCAAGCAAAGCGAATACCAAGATGTATTATATAGGGTAAGATATTACTACAATAGGGATAAAAGTATACCATATAAAAGCGGAAGCAGTAGCCGATTATTTTGCAGGGCTATGATGGCAGCAGCAGATAGGGGTAAAGTATATAGAATGGAGGAACTAGCCCCAAAATCAGACGGGGGTATTGCTACAAGTTTAAGCGAAATAGGTGCTAATAAGGGCTGGGGACCAAGAGGTAACAGTACTAATTATAATATCTTTAAGTGGAAAGGGGGAGGTAATTGTCATCACCGCTGGTATAGAAAAATATATAAAACAAAAGTAGGGCAAAGAATGGGGCTAGATGATGCTACAGTTATAACTACTACTAAAGCAAGAAGCGAGGGCTTTAAGCCAGTAGCTAACCCACAGCAAGTACCAGTAGCACCAGCAGAATTACCGAATAGGGGTTTTGTTAGTAAAGATTTAATAGAAAAATACGGATAATAAAAGAAAATTAATATGGCTGGATATGTCTTATTCATAAGTGAAAATAGGTTAAAAGAAGCTACTGCTATCAATGGAAATGTAGACGCAGAATATTTACTTCCCCATATAAAAGTGGCACAGAAAAAATATATGGAAACTAAACTTGGTACGAAATTATTTGAGAAGCTTAAAACTTTAATAAGTACTGGGGATATTAGTTTACCTGCTAATGCAGATTATAAGGAACTATTAGACGATTATATAGCAGACGCTTTAGTACAGTGGGGTTTTTACGAATGTATACCCTTTTTAAGGTATAAAGTACAAAACGGAAATATCTATAGCAAAACCAGTGAAACGGGCACAGCTTTAACTAGAGAGGAAGCCCAAGATTTAAGAGAGGAAGTAAGGAATACAGCAGAATTTTATACCGAAAGGTTAATTAAATGGCTATGTACTAATAATACACTAGTGCCAGAATATAACCAGAATAGCGGCTGTGATGAAGTTTGCCCAGATACTAATGCTTTTTACAACGGAATGAATTTAGAAACTACTTTACCAAAACAATCAAACCCATATAAATTTAATGTCAACTAAAACCAATTACAAGCCGAAGCTTAAAAACGAAGTGGCTTTAAAAAAATATATAAAAAATGCCGATAAAAAACAACCTAAGCGGGCTACCAGAAGTAATAGGATTAAATAGTATTACACTTAGTGTAACGACTTTTACTAACATTGAACTGGCTTTAAAAATTATACTTTTATTAGTATCTATTGTATATACTATTACAAAATTAAGCCACCATTATAAAAATAAAAATGGCAAAAGCTAAAGCTTTTTTATACAGAACTGGCACCAAAAAAAAGCGGAAAGGTGTACACAGTAAGAACGCAAGTAGGGGGCAAAATGGATACAAAAAACCCTACAAAGGGCAAGGCAAATAAAATTAAATTAAGATGACAGCCACTCCTAGTAAATTAACGAACTATGAATTTCAATACCAATATACTAGCCATCATCAAAACTCTCTTAAAACGACTTAAAATAGTGAATACGATAACTTACGATATACAGCTAAAACACTTTAAATTGAGTGAATTTGACAGCCCAGATTTAGCAGGTAGTGGCAGTAAAATGGATAAAGAATTTTTACAAAAATTAGACAAGGCAAGAGAAATAGCTGGCTGCACTTTTAAAGTAAATAGCGGCTATAGGACACAAGAACATAACTTAAAAGTGGGGGGTAGATTTGGAAGCAGCCATAAGCTTGGGCTAGCTGCAGATATTGCATATAAAGGCAGCAGAGAACGCTTTTTAATAATTAACGGGGCTATACAAGCTGGTATAAATAGAATAGGTTTAGGAACGAATTTTATACACCTAGATTTAGATAAAAAGAAAGATGATAATGTAATATGGACTTATAAATATTAATAAAATGGGATATAAAAGTAAAAGCACAAAAAAGAAAAAAAAGAAACCAACTAAAAGAAAAAAGTAATGGCAAAGAAAAAAAGCAAAACTAGAACAGGGGCTTTAGCACCAGATACAGGTGCAGCTGAAATAAAGCGTAAACCTAAAGCGTTAAAGTATTTTAGTAGCCAGCAGTTTATTAGTTACAAATTAGTAAAGGGTAAACATACTATTGACTTAGGTACTGCAGAATACAGCGGTAAAAAAGTAGCTATATATTTAGAAATAGAAAACCAAGACGAAAAAGCTACTTGGAGTATAGATGCTGTAGTAAATTGTGATAATTATTGCCAGACAAGAACTATACCTAATAATGTTAGTACAACTTGGCACCATATACCTACTAACTTAAAAGGTACTACTACTTTAAAATTAAATATTAATACAACTAGCGACCACAAAGAAGCTAAAGGGGTAGCTAAAATAAAAATATATTAACCAAAATAAATTAATTATGTTTAAAAAATGGATATTAACACAGACGATAAAGAAAGCTTTATCTAGTAAGAAATTCCTTTATACTGTAGCTGGTATTATCGTACAGTTACTTAGCGATACTTGGGGTATAGACCCCGAGGTAAGCCAAAGTATTTTATATTCTACTATTGCTCTAGTTTTAGGACAAGGTATTGCAGATGCTTCAAAGAAGTAATAATAGATATAGATTAAAGCCAGACGAAATAAAACTACTGGAAAACCACAGGGCAGCTAGTAAAAGAAATGTATTAGTAATAGGAGATTTACACGAGCCATTCTGCTTGGATAAATACCTTTTATTCTGTAAAGAAAAATATTTAGAATACAGCTGTACTGATGTCGTTTTTATAGGGGATATAATAGATAACCATTATACCAGTTACCACGAAACAGACGCAGACGGTTTAGGGGGCGGTGCAGAACTAGAACTTGCTATAAGTAGGATAAGCAGGTGGTATGCAGTGTTCCCCCGAGCGACTGTAATTTTGGGAAACCACGACAGATTAGTAATGAGAAAAGCCCAGACAAGTGCTATACCTAGCAAATGGATAAAAAGCTATAAAGAAGTATTAGAAGTACCTAACTGGCACTTTACAGACAGGTTAGTTATAGACGGGGTACAATATGTACACGGAGAGGGCGGCACAGCCCGTACAAAATGCAGGGCAGATATGATGAACACCGTACAAGGCCACCTACATACACAATCATACTGCGAACACTATGTAGGACAAAAATTCCGTATCTTTGGAATGCAGGTAGGGTGCGGGATAGAGCACGACAGCTATGCGATGGCTTATGCTAAAAGGGGAAAGAAACCAGCAATAGGTGCAGCTGTAGTATTAAATAACGGAAAGTTACCTATTAACCTATTAATGCCATTAGGAAATAAATAAAATGGAAGCTAAAGCAGATAAGTACTTATTTATACTATACTTTACACTTATCGTAATAGTACTGCTATTAGCTTTATAATTCAATACTAACATACTAGAAAGGGAATAAAATCGCTTAAAACGCTTTAAAATCGTTTATAGCTTAAATAGTTATGCTCAATGATATTGTTAATAACTTTTAACCGTTTAACTGTTAATTAAATTATTTTTTATAACTTTGTACCCGTTGTAAGTAGGCAAGTTAAAACTATAAACTATAAGCCCGAAAACCTTAGCTATAAGAATAATAGCAGCCAGCTTTAACTGTACTTGGCTACTGGCTTTAACTTAAATTATAGTACTTAATTTAAAATATTTAAAATGGAAAAATTATTAAAAAAAGTAAAGTTTACACCAGCACAGCAAAAAATAGTAAACCAAGTGCTAAAAGGTAGTAAATTATGGTTAGTAAATTGCCACTATATGAACGGTGGCGAATACAAATGGCAGCACAAAAATAGTCAATACTTAGATTATGCAGGTGCAGTGTATAAAGCTTTTGGTAATGCTGTAAGTAAAATTAGAAAACAGTTAGGTAATGTAGCTGCTGATGACTTTGCAGATTTAGCATATGCAGGCCAAAGCAGTAACCCTAATTACCCAGTATTAACTAAAACTAAAATGTACTAAAAATGGCACTACTAAAAACTAACACAAAATTTTATATAGGTAAAATACAAAACTATATAATAGATAATATACAAGCCCCACATATTGGCAGCTATTATGGCAAAGTAAAACACCTTTTACACTGCTTTAATGTTGAGCATAATTACCCACGAAATAAACAGCGTACACCTAATTTACAAAACAGAATAGCTGAATGGCTAAACGGTGCCCCTTTTGTAATTAATTTACCAGTGTATTATACAGATATAATAGCTGATACAGCTAAATTACATAATGTAGAACAGCTTAGCGGTACTGAACAGGTAAAGGTTTGTAACAATTACCATAACCATATGGCTTACCACATACTAAAATTAGCCAAAAATTTAAAAATTGAATTAACTGATTTATACTAAAAATTAAAATACTAAAAACTAAAATTATGAATAAAATTATTGAGGTGCCAGTAAGCACTACTACTATTAAAAAATTTGACGGTAACGATTTACCCCTATACTTTAAGTGGAATGTAGACCACACTAACTGGCTATACAGGGTAAGAATTAAAAATGGCCGCACTGTTGCAGATATGCTACAGCAAACTAGTGACGGTATAGAGTTTAAATATATTACACTTAGTACAGCTTTTAGCGAAACTAATACACCAGTAACCGAGGACACTTGGCGAAATATGATGCACGAACTAATACAGCAGGCAAGATGAAAATAGACGAATTTAAAAAAGGTATGGACGATATGTTTGGCGACAGGCATATTAACCTACCTGCTGGTATTAACTTTGACGATATAGGGCTTTATAATATGCCAGTAAGCCAGTTTATAAGCACCTACACTAAACTAATTAGGTGCCAGCTTAGCACTTATGCCTATAAGAAAAAAGATATAATTAGTATACTATTTAAAAAGTGGTGGATAACAGGCGATAAGAAGTGCCGCTTTTGGTTTAACCATTATGCCTGCAATGATGACGGGTTAATGGTACAAGAGTATGAAGCTAAAAATAGTGTAATAAAAGTACCGCAAGATAAGCAAGGTGCACCAGATATAGAAAAAACTGCATATAAGATAGCAGTATTACAAAGCTTACCTATATTAGCTGCCAGTAAATTGTATACAGCTGCGGATAATAATACTAATATAACACAAGAACTATTAATGGATATAAGTAAAACAGCACAAGAATATGGAAAGTAAATATTTAAAAGACCACTTAAACGAGCCTACCACTACTAAATGGGTAAAAGAAATAGATAGCTTAGGTTACTACGAGGGCGAGGTATGGGTAACTATTATAACAGTAAATGAATTTACAGGCGAAACAGAAAAAGAGTTAATTATTTTTGACGCTATGGATATTTTAAAAAGCGGCTTTACTAATAAAAAAGAACTTAAAAGCTGTGTAAGAAAAAAACTAGCTAAACTATGATAAGTAATTGCTGCGGATATAAAATAATACAAGGTACTGACTTTTGCAGTAATTGCTTAGAGCATACAGGCCAAGATAATAACAAATGGGATAAGCCGAAACCCTTAATAGTAGGCAAACTAAAAACATATATAAAAAATGGAAGGAAAAAGTAAATTAATTAATGTGCAACCTACAGGCACTTTTAAAGAAATGTACAAATTTGAGTTAGAATTTGAGGACGGTACCACAGGTGTACTATACCGTAAAACTAACGAAAGCAAAGTAGAAAAAGGCACGGAATACCCGTACAGCTTAAACGACAAGGGCACTATAAAAATAGTAAACCCTAATTATGCTGGTGGTAATAGTGGCGGTGGTAAACAGTATAGTGATGATGATAAGGCCAGAATGGCTAAAAGTGTAGCTATTAAAACAGCTGGAATAATACACGCTAATAGGAATACTACTAATGCTGATATATTAGCAGACGCTGATGTATTTTACGAGTATATAACTGGTAGTATTAACCCTAATGCACCTAAAGCAGATATAGACGATAACCCTTTTTAAAATGAATGTAAAAAGAGTAAGCATAAGCGACACCAAGCTAGTACAAAAGATACTAGATAAGGCGGCAGAGGTATTTAATATACCTACTGCTACCTTAAAGGGTGCCCGTAGATTTGGGGATATACAACGGGTAAGAATGGCAGTAAGTAATATAGCAAGGGTAGAGCATAAAATACACTACACCACTATAGGAACTGTAATAAATAGGGATAGGAGTAGTATATACCACTACGAAAGGCAGCACGAAACTTGGTATATAACTTGGAAAACCTACCAAAAGGCCTATGATACTTTAAGCGAAGCACTTAGCGAAAACGCTAAACCAAGCTTAAATAAAAGCCAGATAAAGCGTATAATAAAAGAACAGGGTATAACTGGTAGAAAACGGGGTAAGTGTAAAATAATTATAGCTAGTGGTAATACTAGCCACAGTATAAAATCAACTTTATATGACTTCCCTAAAATAATAGAAACTTTAAAACCAGTTTTAGAAAATTACCAGCATAATTTAGATATACAAATATGATAGATTTATTAAGTAGTACAGCTTATTTAATAGTAAATAAAAAGTTAAGTAAAGAAGTAGGCCTAGATGCCAGTGCACTGTTAGCAGATTTAATAAGTAAGCAGGTATATTTTGAAAACGAAAAAGGTGTAACTGATTATTTTTTTAATACTGTAGAAAATATACAAAAGGATACAACTTTAAGCGTATATAAACAAAGGACAGCCATAGCTAAATTAAAGGGCTTAGGGCTAATAAGTGTAAAGCGTAAGGGTATACCCGCTAAAAGGTACTTTAAAGTTAATGCAGAACAAGTTATGCAGTTTTTACATAACAAGGGGCTAACAAATCAAATATCTATTAATAATAATAAAATAATAAATAATAATAATAAAGATAATATTATAGAAAGGCGAAATAATTTTATTAATGGTGTAATGAATTTAGTAGTAGAATTAACTTACCCGCAAGAAGTAGCAGAGGAATTTATAAATTACTGGACTGAAACTAATAAAAGTAATACCAAAATGCTTTTTGAATTAAAAAGAACTTGGAACACAAAATTAAGAATGAATACTTGGCTTAAAAGAAATAAACAGTGGAACAAAAGCGTTACACCTAAAAGTAAAATAGATAGCCAATTAGACGAATATAATAAAGGTAAACAATACTTAACTAAAAACTAATGAAAGCACTACAAGATTATAACTTAAACGAATTAAAAGAAAAAGTATACGACTTAATAAATATAGTAAATATAGAGTTAAGGCACAAAACCAGCGGCAAAGATATGGCAGTGCTGGCAAATAGTTTTGCTAAAGATTTACAAATAGAGAACAGCTTTTGCAGGTTATACTTACACGATATAGCAGAAGCTTTTAGGAACGGGGTAAGGGAAGCACCAGACCCGAATAAAATATTTATTAATATACCCACTTTTTACAGCTGGGTAAGAAAGCAAAAGGATAAAATAAATAATGATATATATAAAGTACGAACACTAAATGTACCAAAGGAACAGGCACCTTTGTATAGAGAAATGCCTAAACTATTAACTACTAAAAAACAAATAAAATGAGTAAATTAATTATTGAGGACTGGGTTTTATACGATATGGACTTAGTGGGCTTTACAGCTACAGACGCTGCTACAGGCCAAGATTTTGCCGACTGTAAAGAAGTGGCTAAAAGTTTAAGGGTAGTAGGTACCCAAGAACAAATAGAAGCAGCAGGCGGCAATTATAATATTGATGAGGTATATAGTTACTGCAAAGAAAAGAAAGGTAGCTTTTGGGAGGGTATTGTATTTAGCGAAACCAGAAAAGATAGGCCAACTTTAAAAGAATATAATGCGAAATTTGAAAAAGATTTAGCACGGTATAAAGAAATGTATAAAAAAAATAATAACGAAGTATTAATTTTAAGGTGTATATAATGAAAACAATACAAGAAAAAATAAAAGCTTTATTAAGTAAAAAAGAATATTTAAGGGACTGCGATAGAAAACTTTGTACTCACATATGGTATAGGGAAATGCTGGCTAAAAATATTGATATAGAAACCTTTAAAGCTACTGACTTTTTAAGATTATATGCCGAGGATAAATTTACAACTGATGCCACTATACAACGGTTAAGGGCAAAGGTGCAAGAAGTTATACCAGCACTAAGGGGTAAAAAATATATGGAAAGGCAATTAAAACAAAATAAAGTAAAAGATGATTTAGGTTATGGCAAAAAAAGCCAGTATAACTAAACTTAAAAAAAAGTTAGATAAATATTTTAGCTTATACATTCGCTTAAAAAATGCGGATAGTAACGGGTATAACTATTGCTATACCTGTAATAAGCGGGACTATTATAAATACTTACAGTGCGGGCACTTTATCAGTAGAAAATACTTAGCTACTAGATTTGATGAGGATAATTGTAGGCCACAGTGCCCCGCTTGTAATGTCTTTAGGTATGGGGAACAGTACCGTTTTGGGCAAAAGCTTGGCACTAAATTAGCCGAGCAGCTGCAAGTAAAAAGTAGAAGCACTTTAAAAATAATGGCAGTAGAATACCAAGAAAAAATAAGTTATTATAAAAAAATTGTTGATAAATTAATAAAGGCAAAGGCAAATAGTACAGAATTTTGATAACTTTGCTTAATGTTACACCCGATAAGTAGCATAAGCTACGAGCATAAAGTGTTAGTAGAACGATACGCTAATACAGTTATAGAAACCATAGCTATAATAACTGGCAGAAATAAAAGCAGGTATAACGACTTTATAGATATAACTAATATAATAATAGCCCACCATAACGGATACAAGCACGATATGGAAATAGGCAATTTTTACGACTTTTTAAGCATAATACCTACTAATTTAAGTGTAGCAGTGCAGGCCTTTTTAGCTGGTATGGAAACTAATAGAAATAGGGCTACTGTAAGGGCTTACAGATTAGTACTTACAAACTTAGCACACGATTTAGTAAATGACTTGCAGGAGTTAAAACTATATAATGAATAATATTTATATAGAAATATCAAAAAGTGATAAGAAATTTAGGTTATATGCTTATAAATTTACTAATGATAAAAACGAAATAGACGAAGTATTGCAGGAACTTATGTTATACTTTTTACAAATGAATAAAACCACACTTAGTAATATATATAATAAAGACGGAATTACTGGTGTAATAGGTTACGGGTGTATAGTTATAAAAAGAAGCTTAACCAGTAAAAAAAGCCAGTACTATTACAAAATAAATAAATACTACGAAAAAATTAGCAGCTTAGAAACTACAAGGAACAGCACAGATAGACAAAGAATAAAGGAGTTTTTAGAGCAGCAGCCCGAATTAATAGAAAATTCAATACCAAAGTACCACCAGCTGGAATTAATAGAAGCAGCGTTAGATAATATGTATTGGTACGATAGAGATATTTTTAAGCTATATTATTTTGACGGAAACACTTTAGACAGTTTAGCGGCTAAAACCAAAATAAGTAGGAACAGCTTATTTACAACTATTAGCAAAGTAAGAAACCACTTAAAAGAATTATTAAATGGGGATAAATAAATACTTAGCCAGCACTAAAATATATAAAGAACGCTTAGCAATATGTAAAAGCTGCGACAGGTATTTTAAACCTACTGGAACTTGCACTAGGTGCGGCTGTTTTATGCGGGTTAAGGCCAAGATAGCATCTTTAAGCTGCCCCGATAAAAAGTGGTTAAGGACTAGCGTATTAGAAAAACCAGATATAGTACCAAAAAATTTAATTAATGAAGTAAAATTAATATGGCCAGATATAAAAGACAAGCAAGCTAAAAACCATAAAGTAAAAGCTAACGCTATAGAATTGCATAATACTATATACCATACTAGTTTTAATAAAGATACAAACTGTAGCAGCTGTTTAGCAGCTGTGTTTAATGGTTTAGAAGCTATATATAAAAAATACATAAAAGAATGATAGGTAAAAAAAGAAGTGATAGGCAAAATAAATACTATTTTAAGTGTATAGTATTATTATTAGGTAACGAACTGGGCTACCGTAAGCAAGAAATGCACAGTATACTACTTAATAAGTTTGCAGCAGAAAGGAGTAAAGAAATGTCTGTAACAGAATTTGACGATTATTGTGAATGTATTAGGTGCTGGGCTATGCAAGAACTAAGTATAAAGGTACCACTACCAAATGAATGCTAACAAATTATATTAATTATTAACATAAATAAAACAAAATGCAAATAGATATAAATAAGCTAGTACCTAATAGTACTAACCCAAGGATAATAAAAGAAAGCAAATTTAAAAAGCTAGTAGAAAGTATTAAAAACTTCCCAGAAATGCTAGAACTAAGGCCTATAATAGTAGATGAGGATATGGTTATACTAGGTGGTAATATGCGGCACAAAGCTTGCCTAGAAGCAGGCCTAAAAAAAGTGCATATAAAAGTAGCAAAAGGCCTAACAGAAAACCAAAAAAAAGAATTTATAGTTAAAGATAATGTAGGTTTCGGAGAATGGGAATGGGACTTGCTGGCAAATGATTGGGATAATATTAAGTTAGGGGAATGGGGTTTAGATGTATGGCAGCCAGAGGAAGCAGTAGATTATGGTGTATTAGATGATTTAGATTTAGGCACTACACTAGAGGATAAAGAAGCTAATATTAAAAGGGCAATACAGATTGAATTTATACCAAGTGATTATGATACAGCCCAAGAACTTATAAGTAAATTAAGGAAAGCTAATATTTATATAGGCAGCTTAATTATAGAAAAATTAAAGCAGGTAAAGTGCTAATATTAATAATAGGGGAATGCGGTGTAGGTAAAACTTGGGTAATGAATAACCTAATAAAAAACAGTACAGGTTATAAACTGGGCTTATTTTGCTTTAACGAAACTGCTAAGCATATAATAGTAGGCAAATATGACGGAAGTACTTTTGCTGGTAGTGATAAGCTTAGTATGGCTGTAATGAAAGATTTACCACTTATGCTAAAGTATATTACTAAGGTAAACAAAATAGCTATATTTGAGGGCGACAGGTTTATGAATAGTAATTTTATAAAAGCTGCTAACCCTTTTATAATTAAAATAAATGGGGACGGTAAAGCAGGCAGGTTAAGGCGGGGCAGTAACCAAAGCGACAGGCAAATTAAAACAATTAAAACACGGGTAAGCAATATACAATCCGATATAGAATGTAACAATAGTACAGAATGCTTAAAATTAATAAAAGATTATGAAAACAATTAAACTACAGCAGGTAAGTAATACTACCAAAATAGGCACCGAGTGCCCTTATATAGAGCCAAATATTAAAGAGGACTGCTTATTAGAAGTAGATAACGAAATAATAGGTTTTTATATAAACGATATTAGCAAGTATAGTATACTAGCCCCAAAATATTTAGCCATAGCAAATAAAGAATTTCGTAGCGATAATGTACCAAAGCAAGAAATGAGCAGGGGACCGCAAGGAAATAAAGCAGATAAAGCAAAACGCTTAGCGGAAGGTAAAAACTTAGTAACCCAGTACAGTACAATATTAGGCAGTAGGGCACCTAAGCCCCATATGCGAATGCCCTATCCAAGTATTACACCAGTACATAGTGTAGACAGTGCTAAGGTATTTATAAAAGCTATGTTCGGAGCCTGCTTAGAGGGAGAAGCAATACTTAAAAAACTTACACCCCATATATATAAAAGGCAGGTAGAATTATTTAAAGATGTAAAAAAAGAATGGCGGTTTTGTAATTTATTTACAAGTAGTATTAGTAATTATAATATAGCAGCTGCTTACCATAGAGATACAGGTAATATACAAGGTAGTGTAAATATAATATTTACTAAAAGAAATAACGCTAAAGGTGGCTGCTTAAATGTACCAGATTATAATGTTACATTTGAACAGGCAGATAACAGTATGCTGGTATACCCAGCTTGGAAAAATATACACGGGGTTACACCCATAGTACCAACTGCTGAAAACGGGTATAGGAATACACTTATATACTACCCGCTTAAAGCTTTTAAAGGATTATAAAATTATGGATAAAGTAGACAAAAGTAGACACATAAAAAAGGAAGCACTATTAAAGGCCTTAGAAAATAGCTTGGGTGTAGTTACTGTAGCTTGCAAGGCAGCAGGTGTACCGAGAAGCACTTATTATAAATGGCTAAAAGAGGATAAAGAATTTAAAGCCCAAGTAACAGATATAGAAAATATAGCTTTAGATTTTGGGGAAAGCCAGCTGCATAAACAAATAGGGGACGGTAATACCAGTGCTACTATATTCTTTTTAAAAACAAAAGGCAAGAAGCGGGGTTATATAGAAAGAAACGAACTTGACTTAACCAGTGGTGACGAGCCTATTAAAATTAATGTAAATATAAAAGGTGTTGAATATTAACACAGAATTTACGGGCACCCAAGAACTAGCAATAGAATACCTATTTGATAACACTACTAGGGAAGTACTGTTCGGTGGTGCTGCTGGTGGTGGTAAAAGTTTTGTAGGGTGTGCTTGGTTAATATTATTAGCACTTAAATATCCCAGCACTAGGTACCTAATGGGCAGAAGTAAGCTAGACGCTTTAAAGAAAACTACTTTAAATACTTTTTTTGAAGTGTGCCAGCAGTGGGGGTTAGTAGCTAATAAACATTATAGGTTTAATGGTAGTAGTAATATAGTAAGCTTTTTTAATAAAAGTGAAATAATATTAAAGGACTTATTTTTATACCCAAGTGATAGAAATTTTGATAGCTTAGGTAGTTTAGAAATAACAGCTGCTTTTATAGATGAAGCTAACCAAGTAACAGAGAAAGCTAAAAATGTAGTAGCAAGTAGGTTAAGGTATAAGCTAGATAAATATAACTTAATACCTAAACTGCTTATGACTTGTAACCCAGCTAAGAACTGGGTATATACAGAATACTACAGGCCATATAAAGAACAAAAGCTAAAACCTTTTAAAAAGTTTATACAAAGCTTAGTAGTAGATAATAGGTTTATAAGTAAACATTATGAAACACAGCTAAGCCAGCTAGACGAATTAAGTAAACAGCGGCTATTATACGGAAACTGGGAATACGATATTAGTAACGACAGCTTAATAGAATACGATGCTATACTTAATTTATTTAGCACAAAAGGTAAAGACGGGGAGAAATATATAACTGCCGATATTGCCCGATTTGGTGCCGATAGAACGGTTATTGTTCTTTGGCAGGGGCTACATATTAAAAAAGTTAGAACATTCCTTAAAAGCGAAATACCTCTTATAGTAAATACGGTAAAAGAAATACAGCAAGAGCACCAAGTAAAGCTAACTAATATAATAATTGACGAGGACGGGGTAGGCGGTGGTGCTAAAGATTATTTAAGGTGTAAGGGTTTTGTAAATAACAGCAGGCCTATAAATGCAGAAAACTACCAAAACCTTAAAACCCAGTGCTATTATAAGCTAGCGGATAAAATAAATAAAGGGCAAATAGGTATAACTTTAGATGATATTAATATTAAAAAACATATAATTGAGGAACTAGAACAGGTAAGAACAAAGGACGCAGATAAGGATAATAAGCTACAAATAATACCTAAAGAGGAAGTAAAATTAGCAATAGGTAGAAGCCCCGATTATGCAGATGCTTTAATGATGAGAATGTATTATGAATTACAGCCCAATTTTGGGAAATACTTTGTGCAGTGATAAGGCAATTTTACGCTAGCTTACTAAGTGGTAAAACAAATAGCTACCCAACTTACCACTACACAAAATATCTTAATAAACTGCCTAGTAAGTTACGACAAAAGGTAGTAAGACAGTTTAATAATACTACTAAAAACTGGTGCGAATATACAATTTTAAACTAAATAATAACTATTTCTATTACTAATTAAGCAAACTATGAAAGTAAATATAACAAAAGACGGACAAGAAAACAGCTATAATATTATAGATAGCTGGGAAGATGTTACGCTAGAAAGCTGGGCACAGCTGGTAGCAGCTGCAAAAGGCCAAAAGGGTAAAGCACAAGAAGCTATAGAACAGGTTAAAGCCCTTAGCGATATGCCAGCTAATATTATTAGGGAACTAAGCTTAGACGATATTAGCAAGCTAATGAAAAAGCTAGCAGATATACAAAGCAGGGCAAATAGTAAACTGCAAAATAAAATAACTGTAAACGGTAAAGAGTATGGCTTCCACCCTAATTTAGAGGAAATAACTTTAGGGGAATATGCAGATTTAGAGCACTGTATAAAAGACGGAATGGAAAATAACCTGCATAAAATTATGGCAATATTATACAGGCCTATTACAGTTACTAAGGGTAATTACTATATGATAGAAGCTTACGATTTAGAAAGCAAAAAAATAAGGGAACAAGAGTTTAAAACAATGCCAGCAGAACAGGTGCAAAGTGGACTGGTTTTTTTTTGGACTTTCGTAAAAGAACTATTAAAAATTTTGCCACTGTTTTTGACGGAGAAACTGAAGCAGGCGACAACCTAAGTGGAGAGGACTTAACAGAAATAGGTAGGAATAATGATACAGGGTTTGCAGAAAGGTGGGGCTGGTTTGGGGTGATGTATAGATTAACTGGGGGGGATATAATTAAATTAGAGCCTATAGCTAAAATGGAATTATACACCTGTTTAACTTGGTTATGTTATGAAACAGATTTAGAATTAACAAATAAAGTACAAAGAAAATTAAGAAATACATAAAATTATGCCAGAGAGTAGATATGCCTTATGGAGAAACGATAGCAGCACTAGTGTAGCAGACCAGTACCCATACGATAGTATTAAGTATAAAACTTATAACAATGTTATAGACACTATATGCTGTGTAGCTTTTAAGCACGCTTTTGTAAACCAAGTAGACGCTGGCGATATATGGGAAGTAGATTTAGAAAAGAATACTAAATACCCATACTTCCACTGTGTACCTAAAGCTGTTAATACCGAAAGCACTAATTTACAATATAATTTTCAGCTAATTATAATGGACTTAGTAGAGCCAAGCCAAAGCAACGAGCAGCAGGTAATGAGTGATACACTACAAATATTATTAGATATTATATCTTTATTTAGAAATGGGGATATAACTAAAGCAAGTGCAGCCGATAGGCCTATTTATTATACAGACGGGGAATATACTATTACACCTTTTACAGAAAGATTTGATAATAATGTAACTGGCTGGGTAGTAGATTTTGTAGTGTTAGTAGATAACCCATTCCCTGCCTGTAATGTGCCTTTAAAAGATGACAATAACTGTATAGATTAATTAATTAAATAAAAAAAAATGACGACATTCACAAGTACAATAACCGAAAGCGTTACTCTTAACGGGGCAGTAAGGGGTAGCACTAATACCATAAACATAGCTGGTATAACAAATGTAGCGGAAAAGATTATGGAGTGCCCACACGGTGGCGGAGAAGCAGCAGCTAGTACCGTAATAGGTAACTGGGCTAAAACTACTAACGCTGCCGCAAAATACCAAAGCTACGATTATACTCATAGTGAGTATGTAAGGGTAACTAACCTTAATGAAAATGTAACTATTAGAGTAGCTTTTGTAAGTAATGGGCTAGACAACCAGTGCGAAGCAGGTAAACTAGCAGACACTTGTAACTTCCAATTAAGGCCTTATGAAAGCTGTATAATGTGGAGTACAGATAAAGGAAAGCTAGGTGAAGCTACTCCCCCTAATTTTGCTACTACTATGACTAGTTTAAGTTATATAGAAGTATATAACCCAAGTATAGGCGAAGCAGCAGAAAATGTTAATGTAGAGTTATTTGTAGCTAGTAAACAGTAATGGATAAAGCTACTGAAAGCCAACAAAGATACCTAACTAGTTTTGCTAAAAGGGTAGTAGCAGCAGCTAAAAAGCGGGTAAAACCTGCTAAGGCCACTGGTGCCCTAGAAGCAAGTATTAACTATAAAATACAAGAAACTAAAGACGGTTTTACAGTAGAGTTTTTAAGCACGGACTATGGTACTTTTATAGACAAAGGGGTAAGCGGTAAAGAAACTAGGCGGTACTATAAAGATATTAACGGTAAAAGGCGGCAAAGCCCATACAGGTATAAAAGCAAGTACCCACCTGTAGGTGCTATAGATAGGTGGACTGCTATGAAAGTAAGCGGGGCTAGGGACGATAAAGGTAGGTTTATAAAGCGTAAAAGCTTAGTATATTTAATTAGCAGAAAGATATTTTTACACGGAATACAAGGCCTTAGCTTTTACAGCCAACCGCTTAGAGAGCAGCTAAAGGACTTTAAAACGGGTTATTCTGTTAGCTTTAAAAATGATTTTATGAATAAAATAAACACAGTAATAAAAAAGAAATAAAATGGCTATATCAATTATACAGCAACCTAATTTCATAATACAGCCAGCTAGTACACCTACTGTATTTACAGTAACTTGTGATACAGTAGTGCTAAACGAACAGAATGTTAAATTTTTGTGTGAGGTTTATGTAGGTAAAAAGTATATACCTATGAATACTAACTTCCCAGTAGCCACTTTAAAAGCTAGCCCTAATGCAGCTGGTAGTGGTATATTTGATGTAAGCCCAGTAATAGAAGCTTATGTAGATGTAATGCAAGAGGGGCGGTTTGGAGTTACAACTAATAACCCTAACCAGTATAGTACTTTTAAGCAAACTGCTTACAGCCCCACTACCCCGCACAGTATACACCAGATTGACAGGTTTTGTACAACTGCTACTAATTTAACTTGGTACCAATTAAGGTTTAGGATTGAATACTTAAATACAAGTACAGGCCGAGTAGAATTAGACGACACACACGACCAAAGTACTTTTATTAAAATGGCTTTTAACGGTGTATTAACCCATACTAACCCTATTACAGTAGATAGCTTTAATAGGTATTATTATGATATGCAAGATATAAACTACACAGACGGAAGCGGTGATTATTTAATTAGGGGGGCTAGTGGTAGTGCTTTAGGTGGTAAGTTTATTACTAATATGCCTACTAAGCAGCAAATGGGGGAAAACGATTATGGTACTATAGCTTTTTTTAATTGTATTAATAGTGGTAAAGTACAGACAATGCCTGGAACACCTAAAAATAATATACCTAATATAATACTAGAATTTTATAATAGTGCAGGTGCTATAGTACAGACAAATAACTATGATAATGTACCAGTAAATGGCGGTAAAGGTGGTACTACTACAGATTTAGATACAAGCTGTTACTGGATATATTTTGGGCACGGTTTAGCTAATATGAAAGGTAGAAACCAAACTTGGCCGAGTACAGCAGTAGGGTATAAAGTTTTTGTAGGTACAGAAACTAGTGCTAATGCAGTAAGCAGGGTATATGATTTTGAAATAATATATGATGACTGTAGGGGTTACGAGCCTGTAAGGTTATGCTGGCAAAATAGATTAGGTGCTTGGGACTATTATACTTTTAATAAAAAGAGTAAAAAAACAGTAAAAAGCAAGCGTAAAAACTACCAGCAACTTAGCGGAACTTGGAATGAAAAATTTTGGCGGCCTAAAGATTATTTAGGTGGTATGAAAGTATTTAATAACCAAGCTAAAGAAACTTTACAACTTAATACTGACTGGGTAAGCGAGGAAATAGCAGCTTGGTTTGAGGAATTATTTACTAGTAGCCAAGTATATATAGTTAATAAATTTGACAGTAATAACCCACCTTTTAACTTTGGTAGTAATGATGTACATTATATACATAAATATATAGAGCCAGTTATTATAAGTAGCAGCACTTATACTAAAAAAACAATAGCTAACGATAAGCAGATACAGTATAATATAAAAATAGATAAGAGTAAACCACTAAATGTACAAAGAGCATAAACTATGGCAGTACAGCTAATACTATACCCGCAAGTATATGACGGATATTATCAATATACAAGCCCTACACAGGGCACTGGTGCAAATAATGCAGGCACAGGTACCGTAAGTACTAACCCTTATTTAGCCCCAATATTAACACCAGAACTAAACGGTAACGCTTTATTTAATAATGGTATGGCTACTGGTATAGCTACTACTATAAATACAGGTACCGCTACTACTATGCCTAGTAATGAAGTAGCTTTAAGAACAGCACCAGCACCTATAGGCCACTACCGACTAAGCCATTCCTCTGATATACCAGCTGCTAATGCACCTTATATCCAAAATAGTAAACTACACTTAACCAATACTAATACAGTAGGTAGTACAAGTATAGCATATACAACTATAAACGGTTTACAGCAAGGTAATAGCTATAGGGTACTTATTACTATAGAAAGTGCACCAGTAGGTAAGCTAGAAATAGGGGCTACAGGTGCTACAAGCTGGGAACAACCAGATAAGATGAACGGTTTAGCAAGAATGGCACAGCTAGGCGGTAGGCAAGGTACTGTAGAAGCTAGGCAAGATTTTATAAATGCTACTACAGGTGCTAATATAGGTAACCCATTAAGAACAGCAATTACTACACCTACAAGAGTATACCAAAATTTTATAGCACAGGGTAGTACAGAAGTATTACAAGTAAGTTACCAAGGAACTGCCACTACTACCCCAGCAATAATAACACAAATAAGTGTAGTAGCTAGCCCAAGTAATGTAACACCTAACCCTAATACTATAAGTGGTACTAATAATAATAATGTAACCACTACTCCACCAGTATCTACAGTGCAAAGCTTTTTAGATGACGGGCAAGTAATACTAGATTTATATAAAGATGAAAGTATACCACTTAATTTAAGTGTAGATGACTTTACAAAAGTAGATGAAAAAATAGCAAGCTATAGTAAAAGCTTTATGGTGCCAGCTACTAAGCATAATAATAAAATATTTTCTTTTTATTTTGATGTAACCAGAAGCCAAGCCCAAGATGTATTCTTTTTTAACCCATTTGCTAAAACTAAAGCAAAAATAAAAGACGATACAGTACTAATATTTGAGGGCTGGATGAAACTTATTAATGTACAAGAAAAGAACGGGCAAATAAGCTACAATATTAACCTATATAGCGAGCCTACTACCTTTTGTGATTATTTAAAAGTGGGTACTATGTCTGATTTAGATTTAACAGAACTAGCCCACGACTATACTAAAGATACAGTACCCAAAAGCTGGGACGATACAATAGGGCTACCACTTACTAACCCGCTACCTGTTACTAGTTTTGCTTATGATGCTGCACTAGGTGCTAGTAATACTAATGTAATTAAATACCCTTTTATTAATTGGACTGGTGCCTTTACTTTAGATGACGACCATACTATTACAACGGGGTTACCAGAGAATACTTTTAGGCCTGTTATTAATTGTAAATATTTATTAGATAGGTTATTTGAAGCTACTCCTTTTAGTTACGAAAGTAATTTCTTAAATGGCAGTATTTTTAAGAAAGCTTATATGGACTATAACTGGGGCGAACACAGTACTATGTTAGCGACTACATTTGTACAATCTGACCAGCAAAAATGGGCTATAGAAAACACAGGTGGAAGCTGGGATAATATTGTAATGCCTATTACTGATGTGGAAATACCAGTAGGAAGTGCTTTTGCAGCTTATGATAGCAGTACTGGTGTATTTACTATGCAAAATGACGGTGAATTAATGACTATGGGGGTGCCCCGTTTTTATAGAACTTGGTTTAACGGTGCTGGGCAGTGGCGGGCAAAGGTAACACCAATAGCTACAGGT
>Ga0208666_1000202_pt1 | contig 29832 bp, 13 predicted proteins | sample 5B_taG_FD_184078 | JGI IMG/M metagenome (GOLD analysis project Ga0208666, IMG submission 184078) | Marine viral communities from the Subarctic Pacific Ocean - 5B_ETSP_OMZ_AT15132_CsCl metaG (SPAdes) (version 2) | ecosystem: Environmental > Aquatic > Marine > Oceanic | place: Pacific Ocean...
ATTCAAATCTTTTTCAAATAAGCCAATTATATTAAAAGATTATTACGAGGTATCTGGATCAGACGCTTCAAGAATTGGTTGGGTAGAAGTTTCGACTGAAATGGGCCAAAATGGTTATTTATGGTACTTAAAAGCTGAAGCTGATACAAGAGCTAGATTTAATGACTATTTAGAAATGGCTATGCTAGAAGCAGTTATTGGATCTGACGCTGCTCATAACTATGGTGGTGGAATTGGTACTACTGGTGCTAATGAAGCTGATGCATTCCTTACTGATAATGGTGATGTTATTGGTACACAAGGTTTATTTGATGCTATTGAAAAAAGAGGTAATGTTACTACTGGTGTTACTGGTGTTAACGCTGCTACTGATTTAGCTGAATTTGACGCTATACTAGCAGAGTTTGACAAGCAAGGTGCTATTGAAGAATACATGATGTTTATAAACAGAGCTACTAGTTTAGCAATGGACGATATGTTAGCTTCAATGAATTCTTACGGAGCTGGAGGTACTTCTTACGGAGTATTTGACAACGACGAAGATATGGCATTAAATTTAGGTTTCTCAGGATTTAGAAGAGGTTCTTATGACTTTTATAAATCTGACTTTAGATACTTAAATGATTTAGCTACAAGAGGTGGTATTAATGCTGTGGCTGGATCTAATGCTATTAGAGGTGTTATGATTCCCGCAGGTGTTTCAACTGTTTACGATCAACAAATGGGTAAAAACATGAAAAGACCTTTCTTACACGTTAGATTTAGAGCTTCTGCTACTGATGATAGAAGAATGAAGACTTGGACCACTGGTTCAGTTGGAGCTGCTACATCAGCATTAGATGCAATGCAGTTACACTTCTTATCAGAAAGATGTTTAATCACACAAGGTGCGAACAACTTTATGTTAATGAAGTAAGACTATTTACTTATAAGGGCGGTCAAGTATCGCCCTTATATTTTTATTAATTATATTATATATTATATTATGGCAAAGAAAAAAGTAATAACTAAGGTTGAAGAACCTATAGTTGAAGAAACAGTTGCTGTTGAAGAACAGCCGGTTGTAAAAGAACAACCTAAGGTTGAAGCTCCTAAAATAAAAGCTAAACAAAAAGACGATTGGGAAATAAAAGAAAGAGTTTATTATTTAAAAGGAAGAAATAAACCATTATCCCACTCTATAAGAACGTCAAATTTATTTTGGTTTGATGAAAAAAAAGGTTATGAAAGAGAAATAAAGTATTGCCAAAATCAAACAACTTGTTTTGTTGACGAGATGAAAGGTGTTCAAAGATTAGAGCATATTGTTTTTAGAAGTGGGAGTCTATATGTTCCTAAAGAAAAAGTAACTTTGCAAAAATTTTTATCATTATATCATCCTCACAATGGAAAAATATTTTATGAACATAAGCCTGTTGAAATAGCTAAAAATGAAATTGAAATACTAGAAATGGAGGCTGATGCTATATTAATGGCTAGACAAATGGATATTGATTTAGCTGAAGCTATTATGAGAGTTGAAAAAGGATCTGAAGTATCTATGATGAGTTCTAAAGAGGTAAAAAGAGATTTATTATTATTTGCTAGAAGAAATCCAAATTTATTTTTAGAATTAGCTAATGATGATAATGTTCAACTTAGAAACTTTGGTATCAAAGCTGTTGAAGAAGGAATATTAAAGCTGTCAAGCGACCAAAGGTATTTTACTTGGGGTTCAAATAATAGAAAAATAATGACAGTTCCTTTTGATGAGCATCCATATACAGCCTTAGCGCATTGGTTTAAAACTGATGAAGGTATGGAAATATACTCAAACATAGAAAAAAGATTTAATTAATATCTTTTAACTAATATTAATAGCCACTCATTTTTGGGTGGCTATTTTTATTTAGGGGCTAACCTTCCGCTTTATTATGTAACTATAATATAGTAAAATATATTTAAAAATAAACAGATGGCAGTAGATATAAATAGAGTATATCAAAAAGTTTTAGCTTTAGCTAATAAAGAACAAAGAGGTTATATAACCCCACAAGAGTTTAACTTATTTGCTGATAAAGCCCAAATAGAGATATTCAACAGTTACTTTCACGGAATTAAAATGGCAGAACGTAAGCCAAAAAACCAAATGAACTATGCTGACGAGGTGGAGATGTTAGAAGAAAAACTACATTTTTTTCACGTAGATGAATCTGTTGGTACAGCAACAGCTAGTTTAATACTTCCTACAAATACTCACAAATTAATCGGTATAACAAGAAATGGAAATAAAGTAACACAAGTTAATAAAAGTCAAGTTGCGTATACTGAGAATAATCCATTATTAAAAGCTACACTAACTAGATCAACCTTTGTTAGAGAAGATTCAGGTGTAGTAACCGTGTTTCCAACACCTTCTTCTACAACATACGATACTGATACTAACGCTGATAATGTGTTTGATCAAGAATCTTTTGAAGTAAGTTACTATAAAAGACCAACTGTTCCAAGTTGGGGATATTCAGTAATTGTTGGTAAAGCTTTGTATAATAGTACAAATAGTACTAATTTTGAATTACACGAATCTGAAGAAGAAGATTTAGTATATAGAATATTAATGTTAGCTGGATTAACAATAAAACAACCTGATGTTCAACAATCAGCGGCAGCAGGCATGCAACTAACTAAACAAGAACAAAATAGTTAATTATGGGATTACTAGACGGAACAACACAAGCTCAATATTATAACTCAAATAATTCTGGTAATTACGGTAATTATCAATTCACTTCTTTAGAGAATATAATAAACGCATTTATGTATATTTATATTGGTGAAGGTAAAGTGATATCAAAAGCGAATAGGACTGATGTACAATTTCACGCTATGCGAGCTATACAAGAATTATCATACGATGTGTTAAAATCTTTTAAATCACAAGAGATAGAAGTACCTAACACATTATCTATGGTGTTACCTCAAGATTATGTTAACTATATAAAAGTAGTAAGAATAGGTAGCGATGGTTTAGAAAGACCTTTATATCCAGCTAGAAAAACTTCAGATCCTTTTGCTATAACTCAAAATGATAATGGTGATTATTTATTTGAAGATACAGATTTAGACGCTGAATTAGATTCCACAATAGAGCAAGCACCTAGTAATACTTCCGCAAATTTTGAATCGCAAACCCCAGTTAATTATCAATTATATGATATAAACTATTCATCTGATATAGAAATATCTACTGAGGGTAGAAGATATGGGCTAGAACCAGAACACTCACAAATAAATGGTAGTTATTTTATAGATAACTTAAGAGGCGTTATAAAGTTTGGTTCATCATTAGCTGGTACCACAATAACTTTACACTATGTTAGTGATGGACTAGGGACTGACTCTGAAATGATAGTACATAAGTTTTGTGAAGAAGCTTGTTATAAACATATAGCATATGGTATAATATCATCTAGATCAAATATACCAGAGTACATAGTACAAAGATTTAAAAAAGAAAGATTTGCTGAGACTAGAAAAGCAAAAATAAGATTATCAAATATAAAAATAGAAGAATTTACTCAAGTCTTAAAAGGTATGGGTAAACAAATTAAATAATTATGCCGGAAATTAAAAGAACGTTTACAGCCGGTAAAATGAACAAAGATCTCGATGAGAGATTAGTTCGTAACGGCGAATATAGAGATGCTTTAAATGTACAAGTTAGAACTACTAGCGGAGAAAATGGCATTGGTGATGCTGGCGTAGTTCAAAATATTAAAGGTAATAGTTATAAAGGTGTTGCACATATAACTAAGACCTATACGCTTCCTAATGAAGATGATGTTTTATTATACACTAAATTCGTAGGTAGCGTTGCTGATGAAAAAAATGATAAGGCTTATTTTTTCGCGGCATCACCTTTACCAGAAGGTGGATTTGATTCTATAACGCATACATATATAATGGGTGTATATTCTGGGAATCCAGATTTTTGGAATTCAGGTGATGGATTAAGACATTGGATAGATAGTATAATTGAATTAGACGCTACAACAGAAACTAGTACACCTATTTTTGTTGATAAATACGGAGTTACTGGTAGATTGCATGATGTAATAGGTGCGGACAATGTAACCGCTACATCTATAGGTTTAGAATTAAAAGTATTAGACGGATCGCTGTATAGAATCGGCATGATTGCTTATTTCTATAACAATGACGGTGAACATTTATTTGTTAATTCTCAAGGCAATGGGGTTAAAATAATAGATATACAAGAAAATAAATTAATTTTAGAATCAGAGCAAGACTTAAATTTACAAACTGAATTAACTAACGGCAACATAGATTATAGAAGTGCGTTTAAATTTATATATCCAGAAAGGGTTTTAGAATTTGATTATAACTCTTTGATACCAAACATTAATATAATAGACAATCTGTTATTTTATACAGATGGTAAAAATGAGCCAAAAAAAATAAATATTGACAGATCTAAAGCTGGTACTATTTTTTCATTAATAGAAAGCTATATAGACCCTGACTCACAAGAAGATACTATAATAGAATTTCCAAATATCCAAACAGCTGAATCTTACCTTGAAAGACCTAAACACACAAAGTTATTTGTTAATAATACTATTATAGATGCTGATCAAGAACTTGTAGAAGTAAAAGAATTAGAATGGGATGTAAAAACATCTGATATAAAAAGAGAGCATATTACAGTTATAAGAAAAGCTCCTTTATCACCACCAACATTAGAAATTAGTAACACAGATAGAGAAGGGAGTGTTAGTTTTCCTTTATCTTATTCTGGTTTTATACAAAATGGAGAACCTATATTTGGGGAAACTAGAGTTATACAAGCTAATATTCTTTTGAATCAAGATGTTAGATTAAATGATGTATTAAGATTTACTAGCGATGAAAATAATAATAATCCAGTCACAATTGTAACTAGGGTAATTGGTATTAACGGGCCTAACGCTATAGAAGTTCAATTAACTTTCATTGACCCTGATTTAATATCTCAAGAACCATCATTATGGAACGTAGAGGTAGAGCAAGAAAAACCTTTATTTGAAACTAAATTCGGTAGAATAGGTTATAGGTATCAATATGAAGACAATGAATATTCTACTTTTTCTCCTTGGTCTGAATTAGCTTTTTTACCAGGGGGTTTTTCATATACACCTAGCAAAGGCTATAATGAAGGTATGTCTAATAACACTAGAAAACTAGTAATTAGAGATTTTATACCAGATAATTCTATAAGACCTATTGATGTTAAGAAAATTGATATACTTTGGAAAACAACAGATGACCAAAATGTATATGTTATAAAAAGTATAACTAGAGGTAGAGATGTAGAGTGGGATGTTCTTGGCCAAGAAACTAAAGGTGAGCTAACTATGACATCAGAAATGATACATAGAGTGTTATCTAATGAACAATTATTAAGATCTTGGGATAATGTACCTAAAACAGCTTCAACTCAAGAGATAACAGGTAGTAGACTTGTTTTTGGTAATTACACACAAGGATATGATATAAATAAAGTAGTAAATTTAGAACAATCATTATTATCAGATACTGTAATTCCTCTTGAGCCTAAAAAATCTATTAAATCTATTAGGAATTATAAATTTGGAATGGTATTTGGGGATAGATATGGTAGAGAAACGCCAGTGTTAGCAAGAGGTTATAATATAGGTGTTAATTCTGGCGTAACTGGAGATACTAGTATTGATAAAAGTTTAGCTAGTTTTTCTAATAAATTTAGAGTAAAACAAAATTGGGAGACAGAACCAGAGGATTGGATGGAGTACGTAAAGTATTACGTAAAAGAAACTTCTAATGAGTATTATAATTTAGTAATGGACAGATGGTATATTGCTGACGATGATAACTCAACAATATGGATGTCTTTTCCATCTGTCGATAGAAATAAAGTTGATGAAGAAACTTATTTGTTGTTAAAAAATGAACATGGATCACAAAACGCTGTCGTAGACAGGGCTAGATATAAAATATTAGCAATAGAAAGTGAGGCTCCAGATTTTATTAAAACTGATTATAGAAAATTTGAAAAAGTTTTAATAGACCCTGATAATGTTTTTAGTGATACAGATACAACAAGTGGTATTCCAGATAAATTAATTGGGAGTAAAACAATAAGGACAGACACTGGTAACTGGGAGCTCGCTGATGGTGGCTTGACTCCTGAAATACAAGCTGATCAGTTTAAAGGTACTATTAAAGTAAGAATAGTTGGAGAAGTTGCTGATAACCCAAGTGTAACTTTACACACTCGTTGGGTAACTGTTGCTAGAGTAAAAACCGGACCAGGTAATGATAGAGGTTGTGATATGAAAGAAGAGTTCACTACTGAGGAAGCTAACATGTACATAAGGTTAGGTAACATATTTACAATTGACGCTGCGGCAAACGTAGCAGTAAATTATTATATGGAATTTATGGATGAGGTTGTAGAAAATAAACCAGAATTTGACGGTAGATTTTTTGTAAAAATAGAAAAAGATCCAATACTAACTGAATACGTAGCGTCTTCTACTTCTGGTACTCAATGGCAACCGGAAATGAGCGCTAAAGTAGGTTATATAACCAACAAACCTGAAAATGACGCTTTTATATTACAAACTGGAATGGATGGTTTTCCAAGCGGATTTAATATTGCAAATTATACTGAAGATTCAATTGACAATTATTATAGCGCTGTCCAAGCTGTTAACCTTGCTGGAGGAAATAATGATTGGGGTCTTACTGAAACTGGTTCTGGTGTGGTACCATCTTTTATTTGGGACGGTGGCATTAATGGTAATAGTAGAACTCAAGATTTTTGGAACTGGCACAATACACAAGTTTCAGAAGGAAATGCCCCTAAAATATTTATTGATGCTATACCTGCTTTCCGTGGGTGGAATAAAGTAGAGTCAGTATCGCTTGGAATTGGTTTTGGTGGAGTTGAAAATGATATACTCGTAGATCTCCCAAGCCGCTTTGATTCTAGAAATCCTTACGTAGCAGAACATCCAGACTACGAAGTTGACGCTCCTGGTAATTATGATCCGGGAGATCCTCCTAGATTACCAGTAAGTTTATGGTTTAACGACCAGTTTTATGCAGGAGAAGATTGGATAAATGGGTTTAGTTATATTGGTTCGAACTCTTACGTTTATGGCGGTGTTCCTTATGGACCGGGAAACAACCCGGAGCAACAAACAAAAAACTATTTACCGCCTGGGTTCTCACAAGGCTCAGGTAGTTCAGGTACTTACAATCAATTTTGTTTTTCTGTAGTTGGGGAGACAAGTGGTTTTGGTACCGCCACTAGTAACGAACAAGAGTTCAAATCAAGAATGCAAAGTGTTGGTCAATGTTTTAGATTTCAAGAGGATGCAGATCAAACTGTTTACAAGATAATAGCAAATACACAACTTGTTAACCCAAATGCACCGGAAAATCAAGCTGCTATATTTAATGGAGAAATATCTATAGATAGTATAAATTATCACACAGATAATTATCCCGATGATTTAGTTGCTAAAAGACACTCAATAGTTGTTAGATTTGTGAGATTAGATACTTTTGGTGGAGAAATGTATGATAATGGCTCGCCAGTTGGTATAGATTATAGTGAGTTTGATCCTAGAGGTTATGTTGGAAGTGATGGTATAGGTAATTTTACAATAGAGTTTGTAACGGAATTAAATGAAAGTGAATTAATCGAAGACTCTATAAGAACTGATAAAGCTTGTTGGGAAACCGAACCTAAAAAAGACATGGATATAGATATATACTATGAGGCTAGCGGGGCTATACCAATGAACTTAAAAGAAAATAACATACAAATTTATGCTCAACCTTCTAATTCCTTATTATTAGAAAAAGCTAAATTAGCTAGTACAGTAGATATTCTTTCTAGAAAGATTGGTCCAGATCAAACTGTAGAAGTAAATATAAATAGTGGTTTAGATTATGGTTTTAGTAGTATATTTGCTTACGTGTGTAAAACTATAGGTAATAGAGGTATTATGATAGCGCATAATAATGATAATGCGTTCGCTGCTAATAATTTGATTACTTTTCCAAGTATTAATGATGTAAATGAAATATATACAAGAAATTACCCAGCTATAGATGACTTTATAACATTCACACATCCAAATGGTTTAATAACTAGATCAAAAATAATAGATCATTTAGCGGTTAACTCGATAGCTCCTTTTGATAAAACAAACAATATAAGTCCATCATATAGAGACACAATTGATAGTGGTGCGACATTTAACGTCATAAACGATGGGCAACCTAGAGGTTATTTCTTTGCTCAAACTCCATCACCGCTTCAAGTTGGAATGGAATTAAGGGGAACTTTTGTTAAACCTGGGAGTTTTATATGTTTTCAAGTTGATTTTGGGTCATTTGGAACGCTTTTTGCTATTAATCAACATTTTAAAGAAGAAGTTGAGGGAATAGCATACAACGAAGAATCATTAGTTTTAACAGGTATAGAAACAACAGGTTTTTTTGAAATAGATCCTGAGGTATGGAAGTATGAAGTTGATTTAAACTGGTTTAATTGTTATTCATTTGGTAATGGTGTGGAATCAGATAGAATAAGAGATGATTTTAACGCGCCAACTATTGATAATGGTATAAAAGCTTCATCTACGTTTTTAGATTATAAAGAAGAAACTATAGGTAGTGGATTAATACACTCTTCTGAGCTATATAACGCTATATCTAGTGTTAATGGTTTAAATGAGTTCAGTATGGGACAAAAAATAACTAAAAATTTAAATCCAATTTATGGCTCTATACAGGCTTTAAAAACAAGAGACACAAACTTGGTTACCTTCTGTGAAGATAAAGTTTTAAAAGTATTAGCAAATAAAGACGCTGTATTTAATGCTGATGGTAATCCACAATTAACAGCTACAAATAGAGTTCTTGGGCAAACAATACCATTCGCCGGGGATTATGGTATATCTAAAAATCCAGAATCATTAGCTGTTGATCAATATAGAATGTATTTTACAGATAAACAAAGAGGTGCTGTATTAAGATTATCTGGAGATGGTTTAACACCTATATCCAATGTTGGCATGAAAACATATTTTAGAGAAAATTTACGAGACTGTAGTTCTATAGTAGGTACTTTTGATGCTGAAAACGGTGAATACAATGCTACTCTTAATTTTAATGAGGAATCTCAAAAAAATTCTACAACTGTAAGTTTTAATGAAGGGGGTAAAGCTTGGGTTAGTTTTAAATCTTTTCTACCTAATTGTGGTGTTTCTGTAAGTGGTAAATATTTTACAACACCTACTATAGAACAGTCTTTAAATGCTCAAAACTATATAGCCGCGAGTAGTAAAATTTGGATGCATAATGCTAATGAGAACAGAAATAATTTTTATACAATAGGGTTTGACTCAACTATAGATGTTGTATTTAATGATATGCCTAGTATAGTAAAATCTTTTAAAGCTGTAAATTACGAAGGTACACAAGGTAGAGTACTTCAAAATTTATTTGACGAAGAATACTATAACTTAGAATCGAAAGATGGTTGGTATGTAAATAGATTTGATACTGATACTCAATCTGGAAGAGTAAACGAGTTCTTAGAAAAAGAAGGCAAATGGTTTAATTTCATAACGGGTGGCGCTACGGATGGCACTTCTGGTGACATAACTGACTACATAAATCCTAGTGAGTTTAGCGTACAAGGAATAGGTTTTCCACTATTAATAGGTGAAGGATTTGCACAATCACAGGCTACATTAGAAATAGAAAATGAATCGCCTACTATTAATCCTGAAACAAATGAAGCTGATGAAGATACTTTTCAATTTGGAATTGTTCAAAATATGACTAATTACCAAATACCTCAAGATAATGGTAATACTGTTCCTATGTTTAGCTGGAGTCAAGTTTCTATGCCAGGCTCTGTATCGCCAACAATAGGTAATTTTCCTGAGTTAGTTGAAATTTATGGGGCTGTAGTTACTAGAGCTTACGTAACATATAAAGTTCAATTTAACTATAATGGCAGCGCTGCGTTTATAGATGAAAACAATGATGAATATTTAGAAGTTGCTATTATAAAAAACGGAGTTGCTCTACCAATTATTACGCAAGGTGTTGGAGATAATGCAACACAAGAATATCAAGACGTACAAGGATTTTCTTTTGGACCAGAAATAAGGGCTTACAAAATAGATAGCAATACTTACGAATATGAATTACTAAGCGCTAGAAATTCTAATATGTTCTCTAATCAAAGTGGTGTAGGTAATTTTTCTACTACTATATTTATTGGTGATATATACCAATTACAATTTAGTGATGATGATAATAACGTAGGAACAAAAACTATAACTTTAACTGGTGATTACGTTAATCCTGATCCAGCGGATGTGCCACTAGTAGATTGGAAACCCCTTCCTAGTGGAGATGGTCAAGTTACCGCAGAAGGCACGATAGGTTCAGGTGATAATGATATAAACGATTCATATACTGGGCCTTTAGGCGTTCAAGTAAACTTAGGTTTAGCATTTGGGCCAAACCAAGACCAAGAAGCAACAGATCAAGAACCAACTGATATACTAGATTAAAATTAAAAAAAATGACTAATTATACAGTAACTAAATTCAAAATAATAGAAACTATAGGTGACTCTATATTTAATAATAATATGGAGAAAGGTGGTACTTTAATTATAAAGCCTAAAAATAATTATGTTGTTTCAGCATCTGACTTTTCTATAAATACCTTACCAAATGACATAAGCTCCGTTGAGTTTTTTGATACAACTACTCCTGGTAAAATTGGAAACGAAGTTTATGTGTTTGCTGCATTAAAACCTGATTTTGCTCTTAGTAAAAATACTAAAATAAAACTAAGAATATTAGGTGATGCTAAAGTTTGGCGCGTAGAAGAGCAAAATATTGATATTAATATAAAATTAATTGATGATAAAAATGTAAATGAGTTTGGGTCTGTTACAGTAACTAGCTTTGGTGACAATACAGTAGCAACAACTAATAATGTTGGTCGAGATGGAGTTTTAGATATTATTACAAGTATTATAAAAGGTAACGCAAAAAAAAATGTATCAACAAAAGTTGCAACGATATCAGTCGTGGCTAATGAAAATTATTTCTTTTCAAGTAAACCTTATTTAAAAAAACTTAATGTTAAAAACGTTTTATTAAAACAAACTAGCGTAACAAGGGATAGCAATAATAAAGCTACAGCATATTACTATGATGTAATATTTAAAAGTAACGTTAACACATTTATCGAAGGTCAGCAACCTGTATTTATAGAGTATAAAGCCGTAGAACTACCAATAATAGAGAGTGAAATTACACATGTAAGTTTCGGTGATACAATTGTTTCTGAATTAGGAGAAACTAGACCTATAAAAATATTTGGAACAGAAGGCGCTGAGTTCGACTTAACGATAACTAAATCCAGTGATAGTGTAAGTTCTATTGTGAGCGGTAATACTAAAACATTTACTCCATATGGTACTATTAGTGCTATTAATAAAAAAATACCAATAACATCTTCAATTATAAAATCTGGTTTTTGTGAGTTTTTACAAGATTTCCCAATGAATATTACAGCAAGTACTACGCTAAGTGGTGCAATGTCTAATACGACAGCAATGAGTGTTACAAGTAACGCTGGTGTAGCGGTTGGTGATAGAGTCATAATGGGTCAAATAACAGGTGGTAAAATAATAAAGGTTACGGTACTAAACCCAGCTGGAGCAAATACACTTACTGTTTCAGGCAATATTACAGCTGGCAATAGTTCTAATGTAAAATTTATACGATCAGAAACGTATGATATAAATATATACCCTAAATCAGGAACAACTTTAGGTTCTAATATAAATCAAATAAAACCTAATTTTACAATAAAACAACATATTAGCCCAACATTGAAATTGGCTTTAACGTCTTCTCATTGTACTAATCCAGGTAATGTTAAATACGTTGGTAGAGTAAATAAATTTGGTACAGAATTAAATACTATATCAGGTGCTGTTAGTGGGACGCATGCAGTTGTTACTAATTATAGTACAAAAGATCGTTTTAAAATAACATATACTTTAGCAGCGACTAGTAGTATTTGGCGCGTTGCAGATGCTACTTTACCAAAATGGTCAAGTACTGATTCAACCGCTTCTAGTTGGACTAACTCCGTATATAAAGATACAGTTTCTAAATATGGAGCATCTACTGTAGCTGGGAATGGGGGTACACATATAGAGATATTCAATATAGCCGCAACTGGCGTAAGTAGCGGTACTTTAACTCTAACAATGGATGTAATAATTAAAAAATGGGGAACTGAAGACGTTACTATGACTTTAGATTTAGACCCAGCTTATGACACTTAAAAATAATAAATTATGCCAGATATAACAATGCAATTTTCAAGACAAGAATATCCATCTTTACAGATTGGCGATTTAGCGTATTACGCTATTATGAAAGAATCAACTTTGGGTGGTTTTAGTGTTAATGAAGTTGTCAATAATAACCCTGAGGATCCCGAAGATTACGTATTAATAGGAGATGTCACTGCTATAACAGAGGCTTTTTTAGAAGATGGTGTAACGCCAACTACTAGTATTACTATTGATGCAAGTAATAGCGTAGAACCTCCTACTACAGCAAATTTTATTTTTTTTAAGAAGAAAGGTATTCAAGTTGACCCTAATATATCTTCTTTACTAGGTTATTTTGGTTCTGCTAATTTTATTAATAAATCTTCAAAAAAAGCAGAGCTATATGCCACTAGTTGTGAAATATCAGAAAGTAGTAAATAACAAGTAAAAAATGTAATTATAATATTAACAAATAAAGAACAATATGGACCCAATAACAGCATTAACTTTAGGAAAAGGTCTTTTTGATATAGGATCTAGTATTTTTAAAGGTAGGAAGGCGAGAAAACAAGAGAAAAAACAAAAAAGAATACTAAGAAAACAAAAAAGAAAGCAAAAAGAATTAGAAAATATTTATAAAAATATAGATACTAGTAATCCATATTTGAACATGGAAAATACTATGGAAGACTTAACTGTTAATCAACAACAAGCTGATTTTGAAAGAGAATCGTTTCAACAAACTCAAGCTAATATAATGGAAAATCTTAGAGGTGCGGCTGGAGGTAGTGGTATAGCTAGTTTAGCACAATCGCTAGCTCAACAAGGACAAATCCAAGCTCAAAAATCTTCAGCTAGTATAGGTCAGCAAGAAGCAGCTAATGAAAGAGCTCGTGCGGCTCAAGCTGGTCAAATACAATCAATGGAGAGACAAGGTGAAATAATGTCAAGAGATCAACAAAGAGATCAAACAGAAACTTTAATGGGATTACAATTACAAAAAATGGGTGGTACTAGCGAAAGATTAGCACAGGCTAGGCAAGCTAAAATGGATGCGGTATCATCAGGTATGAATGCTGGTTTGAACGCATTAACAGCTAATGTTGGTGGTATGGAGGGCGTTACCGCAGATACTTCCTGGCCCGATTTAGGATTTGGATCTGAATAAATTAATATTTTATAATTATGGCAGAAGAAAAAATAGATAAAAGAGAAGCATCTAGACAATCGTTAATAAGCGCGGCAGCAGCAGCTGAAGGCGCTCAAACTAAAGCGCAGGCTAAAGGTATGGAAACTGGTGTTGGAACTTTTTTGAAAAGAAAAAAAGAATATGAAGAAAAGAAAAAAGAGTTTCAGGATTCAATGGAAGACGCTTTAGAGGTTGGTGAAAATGAAGAGCAAGATTTTAAAGATAAAATAGATCCTGAAGTAGTAGCGTTAAGAGAGGAATATATATTAGCCGATACTCCTGCAGATCAAAATAATATAATGAATGATACTAAAAAAAGGGTAGAGGGAGAATTATCTGTAGTAGATGCTAAGAGCGAACTTGCTGAATTAGCTTTAGACGAAATGGAGTTTGATGGAGATGATTTTATTTTCGATCAAATTAAAGAATTTACAGATGGTACTGGTACTTATGAGGTAAACCATGATGGAAAGGTTGATCTAATTTTTAGTGATGGTAGTAAAATACCATTAAATCAATTTAAAAAAGAGATTAAAGCAAAAACAATAGATAGAGATAGTCAAAAATCAATTACAGCTTTAGTAGACAATGTTACTGAACTTGCTGAAACTAGTGGTGGAGAATTTGATTATGCTAAGCATCAAAATAAAATAAATCAAATTATAAATAATTCAGATGCTAGTTTACATTCTTTAGCTTCTCATAAACTAATTAATGGAAATTCTTTTAAAGATCACATGACTGAAGCTTTGTCTAAAGGTACTTACGAGGATTTAGGTTTATCAACTGCAAAGGCTGAGGAACTAGATCCAACAAAGGAATCACCTATAACACCTGAAGATGCTATTAAAATAACACAATCACTAATACAAGATAGCGATATGCTTAAAGAATATTTGGTAAAGTACTATACGGATGTTTTACAATTACAATATAATGTAAATTTACCAAAAGCACAAATCAACACAAGTAAAAATACAGTAACAGCTGAAAATACTAATATTAATACCGATAATCAGAAAAAAGGACCGTTAAACATATACGATCCTAACACCACCACGCTTTAAATAAAGAATATAAACACGGGTAACTAACGAAACAGTATGGACTTTGGAAAACACTTTGGAAAATTAGGTAAAATATTTAAATTATCTGATGGTAAATTAATGACAATTTTGCCAGAAAATGAAAATCATTTTTTAAATCAATTAAAAGAAAAAGGTTTAAAGGCAACTTTAATGCTAGATTCAACTACTAATTTTGATGAAGTAAAAGGTTATACTAAAAAAACTACTGTATCTAAAGAGAAAGAAGAAACAACTCAACCAATAGATTTAAATCAAAATCAAAAAGAAACAACTCAACCGGTAGATTTAACTACAGATCAAGAAGTTAAAACAGATCTACCTCCCCCTATTAATTCATATAAATATAACAATCAAGAATACGTAAAATTAAAAACGCCTAAAGAAGGTAAGGAGTATTTTGTTTTAAAAAGTGTAGCTGAAGAATTAGGTTATACTTTTGAAAACATTGATGGCGAGTACGAAAACATACCTACTATTAAAAGTACAGATGACTTTATTAAAATACGAGACACTAACCAATGGCTTGAGGTAACTAAAGGTAATGAGCTGTTATTTGATAAATATGAAGAAGATTTTGATATTGAGCTTGAGCCTTCAAGCCAAATTGAAGATGAAATAGCACCTGATGGGTCAGTTGAAGACTACATAATAGGTAGTGGCTTTGATTTTTCAATAGAAACTCCAGATAAAATTTTAACATACGAAAATGCTGCTGATTGGTTTAATTATAGATCAGAATTAGCTAATTATCCTTTTAAAGAAGAGGTTCGTGGTGAAGGCTATGAATTGAAATATACTGAATATAGTGTTTTGGATGATGAAACAGAAATTACACCTGAAGGAGCGCATTTTAAAAGTGGTTATTTATCAAAAGAAATATTTGGAACTATAGACACTTGGGATGAAAAAACTCATCTTAGAAACAAAGAGGTAAAAGATAAAATATTTGCAGGAACTCACGGTTATAATCCCGCTACAGATACATTATATAAATTATCTGAACCGATAGAAGTTAGCGCTGCTGCAAAATTGTATGCTGACAATCAAGGGTTATTTTCAATGCATGGAAATGAAACTTTTGTTGATTATGATAAATTTGTTGAGAAGGAAAACACAAAAACTATAGATTTACCACTTGTTCAAGACTACTTTTCTTCACCTAATGCAATACCAATATCATCTACCGCAAGTGTAGAATATCAAAAGAAACTCATAGATAGTATGGTATTAGATAAAAACGGCCAAGCAGCAGTTTTTGATGAGCGTTTATTTAATTTATCTTCATCTAATTTTGTAGAAACCGCTAGTGGTTTGTTAATGAAAAGTGGATTTTATATAAACCAAGGAGGTGAAGGTGTTGAAATTTATTCCCAAGATTACTATGAACATTTGTTAGAAGAAGAATTAGAACGTGTTGATACAAAAATAAATGAGTTAGGCCCAAAACCAACTTTTAGTGGCGAAGGTTTTTCAGTTAGAAATGCAACAACTCTTGATCAATTCGAAAAGATTTTAAATGATTATAATAAAAAATTAGAACCATTACTTGAACAGAAAGAAAGCGCTGAGAAAAGAATGGAAGAAAAAGCTACTTTAAGTGTAAAAACTTTAAATTATAATATTGAAGACGTAAGAGAGGCTGTTACAAAATTTAACAATTTTTTAAATACCGCAGGACAATATCATGATGCAGATATTGATACTTATACTGAAAATTATCTAGAGTTTGCTAAAACCTTAATTACGAAGGAAGACAAAAAAGAATCACAAAAAAGAATTACGGGTGCGTATGATTTTATTGAATTATTACGTAAAGATTCTTTAACATATGAAATGCTATCCTCTATGAGCATGACGGCTAGTGAGTTGATATCACTTGTAGAAAACGCTGATGATAAAACAAAAGCAACAAGTGCATTTGAAGATATATTAGAAGTATACAACCTTTTAACTGGCCCAGATGTAACAGTTACAGATGCGGAACTATTGGAATTTTTAGATCGTACAAATCACATGGTGCTAAGCGTGCGTGATAAATCTGATGTAAATAAATTAATAAACAAAAACAGAATTGAAAATAGAGAGGAATATATAAAGGAATTTTTTCATAATATAGGTCAATCTAGTATATTTGAAGATTACAAATCAAGAGACGAGGAACTTTTGTATTTAAAATATGGTAGTAGTTATGATGAAAATAAAGCGCTAGCAATTCTTGAACTGCAATATCCTGATGGTTTTCCTATTGATTCTACAAAATCAATAAAAATAGATGATGATCTCAGCCAATCTGATAGAGAAGCTATAATTAATACTGATAAATTTAAAAATTTAGTTAAATCGTTATATGAGACAGAGGGTTATTTAGAAGATAAAAAAAGCGAAGTAGACAAGCAAATGCGTGTAGATAAAGATCTTGAACTATTAAAATACGCATTAAACGAAGAGGCTACGAAGTTTTCAGCTGAGTTTTTTAGTGAAGGTAAATTAATTGATAATGTTAGAGATGATATAAATTTACAATTAGAAAATATTGGTGTAGAAAAAGCAAAGATAATTTATCAAATGAATGAAATAGAGGGAACCATGGGAGAACTCACGGTTAACCTTAAGGATTTGGAAAAGGAAATAGAATACTTTGATGAAAACGTGTTAGTTGAAATAGAAAAGGTAATGGAAAAATATGATATTGATCCAGAATCTCCAGGTGCAATGGATATGCTTCGAAAAAATCCAAAAGCTGTAGATGAGTATAATGAATTGTTCTTAGCGAGAAACAGTCTTTTAAATCAATATAATTTATTGGCAACTGAAACAATACCTACTTACGAGAAGTTAAAAGAAGAGATAACACAGGAATATATGACTATATTAAGTACTGAAGATGAGTATGCTTTAGCTAAGAATATAGCAGATAGAAAGCACGCTACAGGAACTTACTATGCTACAACTTTTGGTGCGTCTGTATTTGATATTTTTTATGGATCAGCTGCTGCGATCATGTCTTCTGGATCTAGAACATTACAAACACTAGGTGGTTTTGAGAAAGGTAGTATAGGCTATAGTTTACTACAAGACGTGGCTGAGTTTGGTGATTGGCTAGGAGATGATGTTGATAAAAAAGTTCAAAGATGGAACAATAGTTTAAGTTTACCTACTAGATGGGAAGATGTTGATGATGCAGGATCAGCAGTAGATTATTTATTTACTGGGTTTACTCAAAATATACCTTATGTTCTAATGATGATAGGTTCTGGTGGTTTAGGTGGAGTAAGAGGCGCTACAGCATTAATGGGTACTATTGCTTATGCTGACGATTTTGATCAAAAGTACAAAATGAACGAACTTTGGATAGAAAGTGGTGGTATGTATGGACAAGAATTTAGTTTCTTTGAAATGTTTAGTAGTGCTTTAGTGTCTGGAGCGGCTGAAACGTTCTTTGAAAGAGTTTCTTTTGGTCAATTAAAAGCATTAGGTTATTTTGGTAAAACTGGACCAAGATCAATGAAGAATGCTAAAGAAGGTATGAAAAAATCTATAAATAAGACATGTAAATTAGATGTTTCTGAAGGCGGTAGATTAGACCTTTTGAGTAAAGCATTAAAATATCCTAAAGATTTTGCGTCGGAAGGTTTCTCTGAGTTCATGACTGAATTTTCTAATAACTTTATGGATGTTATGATTGGTGTTGAAGGTGTTAGTATAGCAGATGGTTTAGATGAGGCGTTTATAAATGGTGCTTTCTTATCGTCTATGTTACACGCTCCTGCAATGTTTAAAAAACCTTTTTTAGATGCATTTATATCCCCTGAAACAAATAAAAGGTTAGCCCAACAGAGTGAAAAAGTACAAAAATTGATGATACAGCTTAATGATGCATCAATATCTACAAAGCAAAAAGAAAAAATTGAAAAAGAAATAGAGCAAATTGGTTTAGATATTAATCAAGCGTTAAGTAAAGATTTGTTTAAAGTAGATTTAATGACTAATGAGCAAAAACGTGAGTTACTTGATATACACCAAAAAGATATAGATGCTAGAAAAAGAGTAACAGAAATAAATTCAGATAAAAGTTTAACTTCAGAGCAGAAAGCTCAAAAATTAATAGCTATAACAAATGGTATTAATAAAAGAGCTGTTGAGAAAAATAAGTTATTAGCTGCAGTAGATCCTAAAAAAGCTGAAGAACAGTATCAAAAATCTATGAATTATCATAATGATTTAGTAGCAATAAGTGTTGGTAAAATTGAAGTAGACATTATAGAAACAAATACTGACGAACAATTTGTTGAAGCTGGAATGGATAATTTAGATAAAATAGTAGAAGAAACATCTAAAAGTGAGAATGCAATAGAGTCACTTAATGAAGATATAAATACTTCTAATGATAATATAATTGATGCAGAAACAAAAATAAAAGATATAAAGGAAGAATCAAAAAATAAAACCAAAGATGTTAACACTGATATAAAAGATATAGAACTTGAATCTAATAAAAAAATTGATGAAGCTAATAAAGAAATCAATGATACTTTAAATAAAGAAAACTTATCTACAAAACAAAAAGAAAGCGCGGTAAACAGATTAAAGAATAATATTAAAGACTTAATCAATGAAAAAGTTGATAAAATAAAAGCTAAGAAACTTGAAAAGAAACAAATAAGAGAAGATAGACAAAATAATATTAAAGAACAAAATAATATTATTAATAAAGAAAAAAAGAATAAACAAAACGCTGAAGACGCATTATCGATAAATGGTTCTCTTGAAACAAACGTTAAAATAGGTGGTAACGTTTTAAATACTAATGCATATGGTAAAATGGTACCTATATACGATGGTAAAACTGGGGAAATAGTAAAATTAAAAGTAGTTATAAATAAACAAAAAGCTATAAAAGATGGAGCGTGGACTACAGTAGCACATGAATTTACACATGCTTTATTTGCTAATACTTTAAAGTCTGATTCCAAAATGCGAGAAGTATTAGGTGAATCAATGGCTGAAATGTTATCTAAAGGTAATTTAAAATTTAAGGATGGTACAGCTGAAAGTTTATTTTTTGCTAGAGTTGCGGGTTATGATGCTAATAAACAAGGCGAAGAAGCATTAGCTATTGCGGCAGAGATGTTGGTAAAAGGTGATTTAACTATAAAAGAAGGTATATTAAGTAAACTGGGTAACATGTTCAGAAGATGGTCTATGAATAAATACGGTTACGATTATAAATTTGATTCTACTAAAGACATAGAGAACTTTTTAAAAGACTACAGCTACTCTATTAAAAAACATAAACCTACTAAAGCTTTAGCTAATTTATTAGAAAAAGGTGCTGAGGGTAAAATGTTTAAAAACGCTAAAACACCTAAAGACAAGAGAGACTTGCAAATGTATTACCAGGTCTCTAGCGAGTGGATGGCTAGTAATCCGAAGATAGTAAATAAATACGATAAGCATACTAGAAACGAGGATGGTTCTAAAAAATATAAAAATAAAAAGGAATGGCGAGAAAGGGGTGAGGCTGATAATGTTGCTATATGGCAATATATTATGGAATCAGGTAAAGGTTCTTTAGATAGTAGGATATTAGAAGAGCAAGGTGGTTTTGACCCTAAAGGATTACCTTTTGAAGTACAACAAGATTATCTAAGAAAAGTAAAAACCGAACTTCAAATGAGGTGGTTAAAAAACTTTGATCCTTCAAAAAACGAAAGCGCAGCAGGTTATTTATTTGGTAAAAATGGCGTCTTGTATCACGCAAAACAAGATGTTCAAAAAGATTATGTTGAAAAAGAAGGTGGTACAGATAAACGTCCTTTAGATAGACAAACATCTGATGGTCAAAGTTATGCTGATGTTATAGAAGCTGAAAAAGAATCTATATACGACAAGATAGATAACACTGATTTATCAAAACAAGAAACTAAAGAACTTAAAAATACTGTTGATGATTTAATAATGGTAGTAGAAATGTTAGATTTACCTAATAACACAAAAACAGCTATAAAACAAACTATAGCAACCGCATCTATACCATTAGATGGTTTAACTTATAAAAGTATTAAAAAGTTATTAATAGAAAAAGAGTTTGATCCTAACGTAAAAAATGAAAAAGGAGAACAAAAAAAATCATCAGAAGCTGTAATACCAACAGGTCCGTTATTTGAAACATTGAATGCTATATCAGCAGAATTTGGTGTTGATCCACTTAGAATATTAGCTTTGCAAAATTTAGATGCAACGCAAAGAGAAGCCGCACAAAAATATATATTTACTAAATCAGTAAACGAAGACGGTTCATTTAATCCTAGAATTTTTGAAGCATTACCAGAGGGTCAAGATCGAGATGGTAGAGCAGTTGGTATTTCTAAATCATTATTAGAAGCGTTTTACATTAAAAGCGGAAGAGTGAAAGTTGGCGAAGGAGCTAAGAAAAAGTTAGGACAAAAAGCAGCACAAAATAAAAGAAAAAACATAACTAAAGAACAATTTTTAGCCCCGTTTGGTATAAATCCAGATGGTACGTTTCAATCAGGTACTGATGCTGACGGAGCTATTAGGGAGCTAATTATACAAATGTCTCAATTAGCTGCTAATCAAGAAATGAGATTAAATGCTGTAGAAAATAAATTAGAGTCAGCAAACATTATAGCTAAATTAAAAGATGGTACATCGGAGGTTATGTATAATAAAGTAACTCCTAATGAAAGTCAAGCTAAACAAATAGGTCAGAAACTCAAAGAAATGTCTCAGACAGATTTATACGCGGTATACGACAGGGTAAGAGCTACAATGGATATACAAGAATTTGGTAAAGATTCAAGAATAAAAGATTTAGGTCAAATATTTGATGAGACTATAGCATCAAGATACAATAAAGATATAACGCAAGGCAAGCATTTAGATAACGTAATTAATAGTTTTTTAGAAACAAATCCTCAATTTTACGATTTAATAATAAACAATAGCACTGGTAGTATACAGCGTAGCGTTTATGGTGCTAAGCCGTTTTTTGAAAGTAGAATAAACGAAAAACGTGGTGATCAAAAATACAAAAAAAGAAACGCTATATCTGCATCAAATAAACAGGGAGTAAGGGTTCAAAATAAAGATTTCATTAAAGAATATAATGTTAAAGATGGTAAAGAAAGATTGAATATTTTATATCGTTTTGGAAAAGCTTGGGAATCACGTCTTAAAACTGGTAAAAACCCAAAGCCGAATGATGCTTGGGTTTTAGCTGCTATAATAAATGATACTGTTAATAATCAAAATGGTGGATTTTCTAGAATAAATATACCTTTTAATTTTATCATAAAAAACCCTGACGGATCAATTGATATAAACACTCAAGTTATAGAAGAGCATTCTACTCCTCAAAAACTAATTGCAACCTTAATATATGAGAGCGCTAGAACTGGTACTTTAGATAAAATTTTTCCAGTTATAGAAGCTATAGCGTCCCAAGGTAATTTATCACATGCTGATGATACTATTGTAGGTGTTAATTATGGCAAAACAATGCCTGATGTATTTTGGAGCGAGGTTGTACCTTTAATAGTTAGTGGTAAACTTAAATTAGATCAAGGTTTAGTATCCGTTATAAGATATGCTGTACCTCATAAAATGAAAGATGGTACTACTGAATATATTAATTTAAATAAATATACTTGGCTTAGTAATGGTAAAACTATAACAGAAACATTCGGTGTAAATGTAAAAGGAGAATTAACAGATTCTATTATTCAGTTTCAAAATGAACTTATAGTTTTACAATTAACTGGTAAAATGACTAAAGCTGAAGCTAAAAAAGCTATACAAGATTTAAATGTGGATGGTTTAAGAAAGTTAGATAAAACTAAACAAACTAGTATTGTTAGAAATAAACTAATAGCACTTAGCAATAATATTATGTATAGCAAACCGGTTAAAGTTAAAGGTATGTCTACTTTTGACTTTGATGATACTTTAGCAAGGACAAAATCAGGCGTTAGATATAGAATTAAAAATGATACAGGATTACCAGCTACTAGTAGAAAAGTTGTATTCTTAGCAGGTAGTGCTGGTAGTGGCAAATCTAATGTTGTAAGGCAATTAGGTTTAGAAAGCCAAGGCTATAAAATGGTTAATCAAGATATTTCGCTAGAATGGTTAGCTAAGAACAGCGGATTACCTACTGACATGAGAGACTTTACGCCAGAGCAAATGAGTAAATGGGGTAGTTTACAATGGGAGGCTAGAGATATAGCACAACGTAAAGCAACTAAATTTAAAGGAAGAGGTGATGGTGTTGTTGTAGATGGAACAGGTGCTAGTACTATATCTATGTTTACTCAAATGCAAAAATTTAAAGACGCTGGTTATGATGTTCAAATGTTATACGTAGAAAGTTCTTTAGAAACAGCATTAGAAAGAAATAAAGCTAGAAAAGAAAGATCATTAAAAGATTTTATTGTTGAACGTAATTGGAAGGCTGTACAAAAAAATAAAAAAGCATTTAAAGAAGAATTTGGTAATAACTTTGCAGAGGTAAATACTGACAATTTAAAACAAGGAGATCCAATGCCTACAGATCTTGTAAACAAGATAAATGACTTTTCAAATGGTTATATCAAAGGTAGATTAACGGCGGAAGAGTTTGCTAGTCAAGGTAATACTTTATTAGAAAAAGGAGCTGAGTTTGATTTCTCAGAATTTAATAAAGTTGTAGATGGCACACCAGGTCCGTTACTTGAAAAAGCTAGAAATAGAGCTAATAAGTTTGGAACAAAAGATATGTTTGTTTTAACAGCTAGACCAGCTCAATCAGCGTTTGCCATACAACAATTTTTAAAAGGACAAGGTTTAGATATACCTATAGAAAATATAACTGGTTTAGGTAATAGTACTGGAGATGCTAAAGCTCAATGGATGTTAGATAAATTTGCTGAAGGTTATAATGATATGTATTTTGTTGATGACGCTTTACAGAACGTTGAAGCGGTTCAAGCCGTATTAGGTCAACTTGATATAAAATCAAATGTTGTACAGGCTAAGTTAAAAGAAAACGGTAAAATAGTTGAGCTTGGTGACAATACTATGTATAGTAAAGTTATTAAAGATGATGCTGCTGGTGAAACTAAAGATGTTAATACAGAGTTTAATGATATAATTGAGCGTAAGAAAAAAATAGGTTCTAAAAAAGTATTTTCATCTGCTGAGGCTAGAAAAAGAGGCGCTAAAATAGGTAAATTTAGATTTTATATACCACCATCTGCTGAAGATTTTAAAGGTTTAATATATTATTTCTTAGGTAAAGGCAAACAAGGTGATGCTGATATGAGGTTTTTTGAAAAAACTTTACTAAAACCTTTTGCACAAGGAATAAGATCATGGAATACGTATAAACAAAACATGGTTAATGAGTACCAAGCTTTAAAAAAACAATTTCCTAAAGTTAAACGAACTAAAGAGGTGCCTGGTACTAGCTTTACTGTAGATACCGCTATAAGAGTATACTTATGGGATAAAGCAGGTTTTGAAATACCTGGTATATCAAAAACACTACAAAAAAAATTAGTGGCTTACGTTAATCAAAACGCTAATGTAAAAGGTTATGCAGAAGGTTTATCAACTTTAAGTCGTAGAAATGAAGGTTATGTTGAGCCTAGTAATAATTGGATGATGGAAAATATATCTTTTGACTTAAGAGATATAGTAGAGAGAGTTGGTAGGCAAGAGTTTTTACAAGAATGGCTAGATAATAAAGATATAATATTTTCTCAAGAAAATTTAAATAAAATAGAGGCAGCTTATGGTACTGGTTTTAGAGACGCATTAGAAAATATACTTTTCCGTATGGAAAATGGTACTAACAGAACTTTCGGCCAAGATAAAGTAACGAACAGATTTACTGAATGGATAAACGGATCTGTCGGTGCAATTATGTTTTTTAATACTAGATCTGCGCTGCTTCAAACTATGTCTACAGTAAACTTTGTTAACTGGTCAGATAATAATCTATTTAAAGCTTCAGCAGCGTTCGCTAATCAACCTCAGTTTTGGAAAGATTTTGCAATGATATTTAATTCACCACAGTTAAAGCAAAGAAGAAAAGGTTTACAAACAGATGTATCTGCTTCAGAATTAACTCAAACATTTGCTGATAATGGTTATAGCCCTAGAACTGTTATTAATTATCTATTACAAAAAGGTTTTTTACCTACACAAATAGCAGATAGTTTTGCTATAGCTTTTGGTGGAGCTTCGTTTTATAGAAACAGATATAAAAAATATATAAAAGAAGGCATGTCTTCTAAACAAGCCGGTGATCAAGCTATGTTAGATATGCAAGAAATTGCTGAAGAAACTCAACAGTCATCAAGAGAGGATTTAGTATCACAACAGCAAGCTGGACCACTTGGTCGTATAATATTAGCGTTTCAAAATGTCACAATGCAATATGGTAGATTAACGAAGAAATCTTTATCTGATATTGTTAACAATAGAGGTGATATGAAAACTAACGTGTCTAAATTAATATATTATGGAGCTGTACAAAATGCTATATTTTTATCACTTCAAAGTGCTTTAGCTTTTATGGTATGGGGTGACGATGAAGAAGCAATTGATGATAAAACAACTAGAGTAGCAAATGGTCTTTTAGATTCATTTTTAAGAGGTACTGGTTTATATGGTGCTGTAGTTTCTACTATTAAAAATACTGTTATACAATGGGATATACAGTCTAATAAAGGCTATGGACAACAAGATACTGGTAAAATAGCTCTTGAGCTTGTAAATTTATCTCCACCAATTGGTAGTAAAATTAGAAAAATAGTAAGCGCTTTTAAAACAGAACAATATAATAAGGGTGTTTCAGATGAACTAGGTTTAAGAGTTGAAAATCCTACAATTAAAAAATGGGCTAGTATAATTGAAGCAGCGACTAACATACCTTTAGCTAGATTATTAAATAAAGCAAATAATATAGAAGAAGCTATTACGGGTCAACACGCTGTATTAGAGCGTATAGCAATGTTATTAGGTTGGAATGCTTGGGAATTAGGCGTTAAAGATGAAGAATTAGAAGCTGCTAAAGATGCTGCTGCAGAAAAAAGAGCTGAAGAAAAGAAAAAAGAAAAGGAACAGAAAAAATTATTAGAAGAAAAAGAAAAAGAAGAGGAGAAAGAAAAAGAGAAGAAAGAAAAAGAAGAAAAAGGTATTAAAACAGTCAGGTGTTCTGGTACTAGATCCAACGGTGAGAAATGTGCTATGACTACTGAAACGGCAGAAAAAACTTGGTTATGTGTTCACCATAGAGAGTTTAAAGATGGTAGTGACACAGATGGTGATGGTATAAAAGAATATAGATGCACGGCTACTAAAGCTAATGGTGATAGATGTAAGAACAAAACTGAGAATGAGAACAAAAAATGTTATGCTCACCAATAAACGTGTAATTATAATAAAGAACCAAAAAATAAAAATATGGTAAATTGGATAAATTCTTGGAAATCAAGTAATAAAAAAAATAAAATAGATTTTACATTCAGATTTGGGTGGTTAACAATATGGGAGATAAAATGGTGTGCTGCTTGTAAAACGGATGATACGTGTTGTAAGAATAAATTTAGATTAATGCTATTAAACTTTGGATTTGAAATAGGATTATAAAATGAAATGGATAGGTCAACATATATGGGATTTTATATCTAGGTTTCGTTCTACAGTTTATATTGAGAACTTAGAAACGTCATCAGAAGAAAATGTACTTGTAGTTGACTCAGATGGTAAAGTAACAAAAAACACTACACTAGGTGGTGCTGACTTAACTTATAACGGATCAACAGCTAATGGTATATTGACTTATGGTAGTGCTAGCGTAATTGATGTAGAATCCACCTTTACTTATCAAGGAACTAGTAGCGGTAGTCACTTATTACAAAGCCCGGTAATTAGTGTAAGTAATAGTATGTTTAACGCGTATGTATTAGACGTTAATGCCGCTTATGCTGGATCTCATACAGTTCAAGGTTTTAACATAGATTATGATAAATCAACAGTAACAACTGGATCAGGTGAAGTTAATATAAAAGGACTAACAGTTGATTTAAACGATACTACAACAAACGACGTTGGAACAACTCATAATTACTTTGGGATAAAAAATATATTAACGCATGCTAACGCGCAAGGTACTATAACACATTACGGTCTACAAAATATTTTATCAGGTGGTGATGTACAGTATGCGATCAAAAACTCTTGTGCTGGAGCTACAGCTGCGACAACTTACGGTTTACATCAAACTATAATAGATGGTGGTTATGATTTGTATTTTAGAAGCTCAGCAGATACTAATGATTATTTTTCGTTAAAAACTGGAGCAAATGGAGAAACAACGTTAACCACTGTGGATGGAGGTGCTACAGCAGGGCATTTAAATCTTGTCGCTGACGGGAATATTACAATGAGTTATCCAAGTGAGCGTTTAGTTAATTTAATAAATAGTGGTAGTAGCCCTGGTATTTCCCACTCGTTTACATCGGAAACTGGAGCAGAATCTCATTTATACATGTACCCAGGTGGTGATACGTCTACAGACTATTTTCATATAAGTGTTGCTGCAGACGGGGAAACAGCTATATCAACTGTGGATAATGGCCCTGGTCATGCTGCTAATTTAACTTTTAGCATAGATGGTTTCACTAAGTTTGATTCTACTGATGCAAACGGTGGTGGTGTTGAAATAGAAAATGGATCTGCCTCTGGTAACGCAGCTTTATTAATTGATAATGATGATACGGATCAAGTCGCTTTAGATATCGACGCTGCTAATATAACTCAGGACATAGTACAAATAGACGGCAGGACGTTAACAACTCATTATGCTATAAATACACCATTAGCAGATATTACAAATACAGGAGGGGGTATGAAGATTAGTTGGGGTGATGACCAAACAACTGATATGAATAGAACTGGTGGGGGAAGTGCTATGATCCATTTGGATTATGATAAATCTGGAGATGTTGCCGCGTCTAATACTGTTTCTGCTCAAGGGATATTACTCGACATGAGTAATAATGCCACTAATAACGCTGGCCAGATGGATATGTATGGTATGAACTTCAATTTAGCACATGCTAATGGTAATGGGACGATGAATAGCTATGGTATTAAAGGGGTTGTCACGGGTGGTGATTATAATGTTGGTTTAGAATTGCAATGCCAAGATGATAAAGGTGAAGACATAAGACTTTTAAGTTCAGCCAACTCATCAGATTACTTTTCTATAGCAACTAGAGACGATGGAGAAACAACATTAACGACATTTGAAAATGGAGGTGGTAGCACAGCACATATGAATCTTGTTGCTGATGGTAATATTAATTTAGATGCTGTTGGTGTTATGGAAATAAACGCTGATGGAGGTACTATAACATTTCTAGATGACACTGCTGTATTAGCTAAAATAAGTAGTACCGGATTAAGTTTTTTAGATAACACTGGTGCTGGCATTGTATTTGAAGGAACCACTGATGATTCTTATAATACTACATTAACAGCGGCAGATACAACTAGCTCAAGTAAAACAATAACATTGCCTGATGCTACTGGAACGGTTGCTTTACAGAATAAACATTTACAAGTTGTTAGTTCTAACTTTTTTGATGATATAGGAACAACAAAGCACTATATACCAATAAGTTCTCAAAGTACTAGTGAACAAACGTCTGATGGTAATACCATTACTGATTTTTTAGCTCCATGTAGTTTAAAAGTTAAAGAAGTTATGGTTAAGCTTCCTGGCACTACAAGTGGTAGTGGAGATTTAACTGTGGGTATAGAAACATCAAATATAGGTGCGTCTGTGTTTTCAAAATCTATTATAGAAACTGAAACAGTGTCTGTAACAAGTAGTAACGACAACGATATTGTTCATTTTATGTTTGATGATACTACTCACGCAACCATAGGTCAAAATTTATCTATAACAATTCAATCCAGCGCGGATTTAAGTGGTTCTCAAAATTGGTATGTAACTACTATATTTGAATTTGATTTCACAACAAGACATACTAGCGGTAGCGCTGTACAAACAAGTTAAAATTATGGCATTAACAAATAAAAAATACGAAAGAATATTTTCAAAAACAGGTAGCGACGCTGACTTAGTGAGTGCAGATACTTTTGATGAAATGAAAAAAAGCTTTGATGAAAATATGTATTTAAATGACGTTTCGCAACTTTCTATGCTTGGGCCAGTCTTGTATCAATTACAACAAATGCAAGATGAAATAGATTACCTTAGAACAGAGATATTATCTAATAAAAATAAGGTAATACCAAACGTAACAGGCACAGCTAATCATGCTATATCATTTGGAGCATTGACAACAACTTTGGTAAAAGGTAAACCAGTTTACAGCGTTGTTATGACAGTAACAGATAGCTCAGGTACTAAAGTTGTAGCAAAAACAATAACACTAACACTAGCATAATGGCAATATATAAAAATATATCTTCACCAACTACAACTACTTTAATAACTAAAGGTGGGAACCGCGCTGGTGGTATTAAAAAAATAACTATAGCTAATAAAGCTACTGCTACATCAAATGAAATATTATTACACTTAGATGATGGAACAAATGTTTACACTATTCTAAGAACAGATATGCCACCTAAAACTACTCTTGTTTTAGATGATAATTTAAATTTTGATTCATCAAAATATGATTTAAAAATAACAACTAGCAGTGTTGCTGATATAACCGTAATAATTAAATAAATGAATTTAGAAGTAATTAGATTTTCTAGTGGTACTGATAGTACTAACGGAATGCTGTTAGAAGCAATAGAACAAGGTAACGATATAGATGGGATGTTCTTTCAAAAAAAATTTTTAGCATATACATTAGAAGATGAAAAAAGAGATACAAAAGTTCTTGGAGAAACGAGAATCCCAGACGGTAATTATAAACTGGGTCTTAGAAAAGTTGGAGGATATCACGCAAGGTACACGAAAAGATTTCCTCACATACATATTGGTATGTTGCATGTTCTTGATGTTCCTGGCTTTGAGTATATACTTATCCATTGTGGAAACACCGATGAGCATACAGCAGGTTGTTTGTTGGTAGGTGACTCACAGG
>Ga0208666_1000204_pt1 | contig 29673 bp, 46 predicted proteins | sample 5B_taG_FD_184078 | JGI IMG/M metagenome (GOLD analysis project Ga0208666, IMG submission 184078) | Marine viral communities from the Subarctic Pacific Ocean - 5B_ETSP_OMZ_AT15132_CsCl metaG (SPAdes) (version 2) | ecosystem: Environmental > Aquatic > Marine > Oceanic | place: Pacific Ocean...
GAATAGGTGGGCGTAGCGATTCGATTCGGATTCACCAATCTCACAACTTATCGATTAACCATATCAGAACTCCACATACGATAGTCAATTTAATGAATTCTATCACTTTTTATCTTTCGTAGTATCGTCCACTACGCTATATGACTTCAGAGCTAACCTTTTAAGTTTTTTCTCTCTAACTATGGTTCTTGCACTGATTATATTTCCAGTCATATGTCTACTACAATACTTCTGTATTAACATTGTTGTATTTTACCTCCTATTTGTTGTCTCCACTCACACCATAAATCTCTTGTTATTGGTATGGCGTAGTGTGGTTTACCATTATACTGAACTTTCTCATATCCTTTATACTCCATTACGATATATGGTCTCGTATCATTTCCGTATCCGTTTGTAATTCTAATCAAATCATATGGTTTATCCACGATACGCTTTTCCCAATATTCCGTACACTCTCTATATTCTATGACTTTATCTCCTCGGAATATACTATTCATTATATCTTTATAAACGATTAGGTATAATGTCGTTGGGCTACCCGCATTATCGGACATTATCATTATCCATTTCATCTAAGTCGATTTCATCTATTCGGTAGTCTTCCAAGGTCTTGAATACATATCCCAACATACCCAACACAACAAACCCGCACCAAATCATAAATAATATCATTGCTGCTAAGTTCATTTTGAATTCCTCGATTTCATCGCTTCAACCGGTCCACCTTTACCGCCCATACCGGTTATTTTGGTTGGTTTATCCATATCTTTATTGATTTTTCTTTCACCATTTGATAATGAATACTTGGACTGGATTTTTTGATATTTTGCTTCTTCTCTCATTAATTTTTCTCTCTCGACTAAATCTTCTCTAAATTCTACCTCACTATCTATTGTGTCGTAGTAATCCTCACTATCTCTAATCATTTCATTATATTGATTTGTTTTCCCACCATTCCATATTTTTTCCGACATTATTTATCCTTTGTAATTTTGATTTATTATTGAGTAAATTACCCAACTCGTTATCATTACTACAAAGAATAAATGCCAAGTCATCTTATTGGATATCCGTTCTTATCTCTTAAATACGGATGCCCGAACTCGTCGCGTTTGGTCGTGTTTTTCGGGTCAATCTTTGATTGGACCGAAGTCCCACGCGTATTTGCGTCGACTTTGCTTTCCGTAAACTTTGTGATTAATATGTTCAATATTCCGGTCATTACCGATATTGTGAACACCACTCCCATTACCAAATATTTGGTTATCTTGAGCGTAAACTTTGTGATATTATGTTGTTGGGGAAACTTCATCTCTCTATTAATATATATGTATATACCTAAGAAAAATAAAAAATTTCTTTAACTTTGTTGAATTATTTTGGGTTCGACTGAACTTCTTTGATGTGCTTACAAGGTTTTCCTCTACCGAACTTGTAAGCCGGACAACTACACTCCCACTCTAAAGTCAATGGGTGAAATCTTATGTCATAGGTTTTACCTTGAACTCTGTAATGTCTCCAACCTCTTTCGGTTTCATAGTATCCACCGAATATATTCATTGCTGTTGATAACATATCCATTAGAACGGTAATTCTCCTGGGTCGTCTTGTGGTTCTTTATTATACCACAAATACATTTCCACATATCTTTTTGCTTGTGGTCTTGATGGTGAATTCTTGATAAAGTTTTCTGATTGTAATACTCTCAACATTTTTTTCATATGATTGATTAGACCGAAATCGTGGTCGTGGATATATGGTTCACCTTGTTCATTAAATGCTATATACATATCGAACTCATTTGACTTTGCCAAATACTCTAAAATATCTTCTTTATGACCACTACTTGATAAGAACTCCAAGAACTTTTCGTCCTCTAGCATTCTTTTCAATTGTTTAATTCTTTTTCCGTAATGTTGTTTATTATACTCGGTTGCGGCATGATAAGTATTGTATCTATCTAACCAAGATTGTTTTTCAGTTGGCATTAATTACTCATGCTCCTAATAAACCAAAACATAGCTATTACACCACATATTGTAGTTAATCCTACTGATACTAAATTTTCTAACATATTACCTCATATTATTTGTTGGTTGTGATATGACCCAAGCCATACCAATTAAAATTAAAATCGTAATAAATTCACTCATTATGCTATCCCCCACTCATAGAGAAATGCCTCTATTTCTGTTGGTGTTAAATCTGTTGATAGAATTTCTACCAAATCCCCTAATGTTATCATTGGTTCCGTCATATTATCCTCTCTCTTTCATAATTTTTTCAACAAGAGCATCGTGCCACTCCATATAAGTATTCCACTCTTGACTGACAAACTCTCTGAATTCTTTCAATACTGATTCATTATTAATTAAGTTTTCAAATTCTTCCGGTGAATCATCTCCATCAGCCATATAACCCTCAATAGGTTCATAACAACCTCTACAAACTACACCATATTCAGTTCCCTTATCAGAAGCGCCACAACAATTTGTAAATTGTCTAACGACTTTCTCGTTTGGGTCTGTAAAATTCTTTTCATAAATAATTGCCATATATCCTCCTAATTTTCTAAATAATTTACTGAACAATCGTTTACTGAATATTCTCTTTCAGACAACCTAAATTCTTTATTGACCATTTTTGGAACTTTTGAAGCGATAGTATCGGCGAACCACCTCGCATCCCCATTTTCATTTATAGTTGACCTTGGTCCACAACCTTGTTCATCTACATATATTTCCATAGTCATATTTACCCAATATCTTTTAGCCATTATAACCTTCCTCTCTAATAAAATTTATAAAATCTTTTTCGAAGTAATACATCGCAGTTTTTCTACAAAATAACCACTTCACTCCGTCTGATACTCTTGTAGTCCACATAAAATCACCAACACCAGTTTCATTGGCCCATTGAATTTCATTGGCTAACTTATTTCCATTTGTTAAATCTACTTCCCACTCTAATCTAGCTTCCATAATTATTTATTCTCCTTTTGAATAAAACCTACATAGAGTTGACCTGCCACTAATCCTTGTTCTAATTCTGTAATTTGTTTTTGTAATTCATTTAAAGTGCATTGAGCACCATTTATAAAAGTCCTACCTTCACTAATTTGTAAATCTGAACTATCCAAAGTTCCTTGATACTCTGGTAAGTTGTTTAATCCATTAGCCAATTCTTGTTCTAATGTATTTATTAATTCTTTAATTCTATCTATCATAATAATCCTCCATTTTCACACATTGCGATAACTTGTTCATCTGTAAAACCTTTGACATTGTAAGTATCTGTAAAGTCCTCTGGTGTGAAGAAGTCAGTATCATCTAATAAGTCCTCATAACCTTGTTTACAACCACCCTCATTGAAAGCGAGAGTTTCTCTTTTCATCTCATACAAATCATAAACTGCTTGATTTGTGTTTTCTGTGTTTTCATTAATCTCTAATGTTTCTCCATATAAAACCATAATTTTTCTCCTTTTCCTTTAATTCTTTATACAATATAATCATAATAAATGACAATGTCAAGTAAAATATTGTAAATTTGTAAAATAATCATTACATTTCCAAAGAATCTAACCACTCCTCTATTTCTTGTGGTGTCATTCTTCCGTCCTCCTCAAGAGCCTCTCTTTGTTCTTGTCTTGTTTGTGGTCTACCATTATTGTAGACTGGCCCAATGCCAGTTTCGGCTTGGAACTCAATGTCGTCTTGTGGTAATTTACCAGCATCCCTTGCTAGCTCATAATTTAAACAACCTATTGCAAATGTTCCCATATCCATATTAATTTTTCCTTATCATCATTATCATTACAATACAATATATTAATAATAAATGAGAAAGTCAAGCTTTTTCGTTGTTTTTTTTGATTTAGTTTGTGAACATACCCCAGAAACTTTCTACGAGAGCTGCGATTAAACCACCACCAATAATACCTCTCCACATTGTAGTATTCTTTCTAAATGCTGAGTTTTGTTTGGTTTCTGCCCATAGACCAGTTTCGGGATTGAATAGATTTTCTTTGATAAATTTGATATCTGTGTGAATATCACCGAGCTTTGAGTCAAACTCTTGATGTAATAGGTCAACTCGCTTGTCTTGTTCGTCCAAACGATATTCTATTAGTTTTAAATTCTCTTTGTCGGTCTTATTCATATCAGTAATAAATATCACTAATTATAAAATCCGTTTATTTTTTGAAAGGTTTTTTCTTCCAATTTCTTCTTTTTCTGGGTTGTGGTTTACCTCTTTTGTAGGATTTGTCCAATTGAGCTTTCAAAAGTCTTTTCTCTTCTTCTAATTCATCAATATCTACCGTATATTGTTTTATCTTTGGTCCTACGAATAATGATAATGCCATAACTCCAAATATTGAACCTAACATTATTCCTAAATATACCCAACCTAAAATTTGTAATGTTTCCATTTTAACTCCTTAATATAATGGCTCCTGGATTATCATTCCAGAAGTCATCTATCGTGAATCCTTGCACTTCACAAGTTTCACGAACTATTTGTTTCATCTTTTCACTCTTACCAGTTATAATTTTAACTGGAAAGTTGTTCATATTGTAATGTAGAATCAATAAGTTTGCTAACTTATCCTCTACTTCATCGTGTTTAAATCCGTGTAAATCAATTTCCGTCATATTCCTTTACCTCATACAATCTGTCAAAGGTTTCTTTGTCCATTTGTTTCTTATTTTGAAAAACCTCTTTTGCTACTTGTTCTGATGTTTTTATCACTTCGATTGTGTCTACCACTTCTTTTGTTCTTTTATTCACTAATTTGAATCGCATACTATATTGTCCTCTTGATGTTCTACCATTTGTTCTATCCATATATCAAATATGTCTAATTGAAATCTTGCTCCTTCTTCACCACTATCTTTTATAATTTTATGTAAGTTGATGAGTATTTGATAACTTTGTGCAGTTAGTTCCCAGGGATTAAACACAACCTTAATATCATATATCGGATTATTTGGAATGTCCGTATGCAATTTTTTATCCAATTGATAATCTGTGTTTGGTTGTTCTTTCTCGATATATTGTAATATCTCCTCTCTGGCAGGAACCACCATATATTGACAATAAGGTTCTAATTGTCTAATGGTTTCTACATCTGCAGCTTCTGTTAATTCAAATCCAATACTATAATGTGGTGTAATGATTGGTTTTAGATATGGGTCGTGTTCAACCATAGTTCCCCATTTTCTTATGAAGTTTCTCGTGCTTCTTTCATTTTGTGCTAACCACTCATCAGTTTCTCTATTTTTCATAAACACTTGTCCGTCAGGATTTCGTTTTGCTCCGTCTGCAAATCGTGAACCACGACAAGTCATATGATAAACACAACCTTTTCTTGTCTGAACTACTTTATATCCTGCTAAAATAAATCTATTGAATATATCACTATCCTCTTTTGATTGTGGTGCGAACAATGGGTCGTGTCCACCAATCTTTTGGAAGTCCTCTTTATAGATAGCCCAAGGAGCGAATATACCCTCAGTAGTTTCTTGTTCTGGCTTGTAATCATTACTGAACCAATTTAATAACTCTTGCTCTTTGAACTCCTCTGGTTCTATACCGAAGTCTATTAATACCTTTTCCGGTCCTGGTGGGTGTAGTGGTGGTTCTATTCTTGTTCCACTCACAACCACACCTGGTTTGATATGTCTTAGTATCTCCTTATCAAATCCTGGTAAAGAATACATATCGGCGTGATATATCATCACAATATCATTTGTAGCATAATCATTAATTAATGTATCGTATAGAATAGTGTGTCCTAATCTTTTTGGTCCCTCGTTTCTGTGTATTTTTACATTAGCATCTTTTTCTGCTATCTCTTTCATCCACTCCCAAGTTCCGTCATCTGAAAAATCATCTGCCATACAAATCTCGTGTCTGTATCCAAGGTTTTTTCTAATACTATCATATGACCATTTGAGATATTTTAGATTTGACCTTGAAGGTTGTATAAATGATATTGTTTTATCCATTTTTAAATTCCTTGTTTACTTTTTGGAAATCTTTTAACCAAGCTTCCTCTGAATAATGTTTATCAAATAATTCTCTCGTTTGTTCTGAACACTCATTGTAGAAGAATTTATCCTCATATAGTTTTTTTAATATTCTTTGAGCACCCTGTATATCTCCTACCTCAACCGTAGTTTGTGGGTGTAATAAATCTTGTGTATCTAATCCACCATATCCTAAACAAGGTGTTCCGTGCCAACTTAGATTCATACTAAATGTTCCAGCTGCATGTGTTCTCATCATATGAATTCCAACTTTGTATTTACCACACTCTTTTATCCACTCTCTCCAACTTAGATAAGGTAGATAAGTGATATCTGGAATCATATCTTCCTCTTGTTGTTTTCTACCCATTGATACATTTGTGATTGGTTGATTTACTGCGTGAGCTATCAAATAACTATCCAACCCACTATACCAACTCGTAAAATTACCACCCAATATAATTCCCTCTTTATCATTTGAATATTGAGCACTTTCTAATCCCTCTGGCAACATAAGAGTTCTCATCACTCTTACATCTTTACAACCTAATCCTTTATAATATTTGATGTCTGATTCATTATGACACCAAACCCAATCTGCTTTTCTTAGATTTTCAACAAATTGAAATTGTTGTTCAACTGAGTAATCTTGGAAATACCAATGTGGTCCCTCTTGCATTATCGCAATCTTATCACAATGTTGTTTGAACCAATCAACATCTAAGTTTGGTTTTGTTTTTGGTATCGTGACCACCCCTAAATCATATTTCTCTGTCGGTGTTTTTCCGTAAGGACACCAATCTGCGTCCATCATTATTGACCAAGCTATATCATTTCTTGCATTTGGAAATGTTCTCTCTACTTTTCCTACGATACCACTTTCTGAAAAGAATACTACTTTCATTTTATTTCCGATATTGTTTTGAATTGTAACTCATTGTATTGTGATAATAAATATTTGACAACTTGTTGAAAATGTAAATAATTTTTCTCACTCCAAACATTGTCGTTCCAATCCCCCTGGATATGTGATTGAAACATAAAAGTCTCCCCGTACAAATTGATATTATCTGTTTCGTGTATCCCGTCTGCTCCCACAAAATGTTGAGTGTCAAATTGAATACCCTGGTTTATTTGTTCGTGTTGTGCCACCCAATCAAAATAACTTGATATAGCAGTGGCTGCTTCTTGTTGAATACCCCAACCTGGCGCTCTAAATCCTTTTGGTTTGTGTCCACATTGTTCCCATAAGTCTAATGACTCCTGAATTCTTTCGGTTGCCTCTACGAAGTTCAATTCTAAGAACTCCTGGTCTCCTATCTGTTCAAATGTATATTTCTGAACATCGTGATAATGTCCGTGGTTTGCCAGTTCAACCCAGTCAAATTGTTTCCAATATGATACCCAGTCTTTTGTCAACTTATACTTATGATGATAATAACTTGGGCAGAATAGGGTAAATTTGACCCCAAATTCGTCATTTAACGAACGCAAATAATCAACTTGGACATCACCCTCGCATCCCCAACCTTGTTCTGGGTGCAAATCATCAATCGCTACAACTAAGTTCATTTTTTCAATTCTTTCTTGTTAAATGGTTCTTGTGAGTAGAATAACTTATTTAAATTACCCTTTGATATTTCATTATATTCTTTATACCAACCTCTTGTTGACCTTTTGAAGTGTGTGTTTTTAGATTGGTCCTCATCTTTGACATAATTTCTTTTTCTGGTATGATTTCTATTATGAACTTTCAATATATTTTTGATGACATATTGTTTGTAGTTTTCTCCCATATGTAATCTACAACTTTCTAAAAATGCACTATCGTCTCCGTTCATAAATACTGCCGGTGGAATATTTGCACCTGTTCTCAATAAGTCTGATGATATTATTAGTCCACTTCCGTCAAACTTTGGATAGGTTATCATTTGAACATCTAATTCTGTTGTCTTAGAATTAACTTCGTCCATTTCCTCTTGGCTCATAGTATATCTGATACTCCAAGGTGATGATTCTGCTAATTTTGTATCCTCTGGGGTATCCATTGAATAGTATGGTTTATCTGTAAACTCCGGGTGTTCTAATACTTTCCAACTATCGTCCCACATTTTTCTAATACCAAATGTTGCTATAAATCTGTTGATATTGTTAGACTTAGAGTGTTCCATAAGTTGTTCTAATATTCCGAACATTTGTCTTGGCATTAAACAATCTGATTCACCCCATATAATATAATCACACTCATTACATTGGTTATTTAGTTCTCTACGATAGTCTGCCATTGTGTATGGTTTATCATTATCCTCATAGAATAAACTTACGAAATCATATTTCTTTTCAAGTTTTTCAATCTTGGCATAAATAGATTGTAGAGCTGTGCTCTCCTCAAAATACTCTGACATATTCCACATCATCTCTACCTTGACATTTTCTTTGTTCTCAATATCTTGTAATGCCAGATGAACTGATTTTAGATACTCTTCCACCATTTCTATTTCATAGAACATAACGTGGCACCCTATGATATATTTGTTATTTAATTTCATTTTTAATTACCTCTAATAATTCTGTGTAGTCATTATCACCAGTTTCATTTACTTTGTGTTCATATGTCTTTTCATTTATCTTACCAATGATATCAAATACTGGAATACATTTATTATTTGATAGTCTTTGAAAATATGAGTTCTCTCCAAAATAGTTTGGTCTTAGTTCTTTTCCTTGAGTTACATAAGATATTACTGGTCTGTCCCACAAACAACTTAAAACCGTACTACCACCACAAGGTGCTATAAAATAATCCGTGTTTGCCATTAACATTAGTTGTGTTGTGTTGTAATCATATTTATCCACTAAGTCATCAAATAAATGAACATTATCAAAATACTTTGGTAAATCTCTATCCGATATGTTCCCAACTTCCTCAACATCTGCCCTAATGTCCAGTCCCGATTGCATAGTGCTTACTTCATTTTGGTCCATTGGAAACTCTCCACCAAAAGTTCCTGAATTGACTGGTCTTTTGTAAATCACATTATAACCCTTTTCTGTTAGATATGAAAACATATCATATAAAGACTGAATATCAAAATAACCAAATGGTTCGTGTGCGTGTTCTAAATTGTATTTGTTTGATATGAAAACCATTTTACCCATATTGAACTCATCATTTTTGTAATGTTCCCTATATTGTGGAACTTCCCACTCATCATAATTCAAAACACCTGGTTCCTCTATTGGATTAACTCCGTGTATCCAGTTATTTGGTAGAGTATCTAATCCTGCTATTCTATTATCTATTGTTCTTTCGTCAAACGCTTCTCTTACATCATTACACCAGAAATAGAATGGTCTCATACCCTTTGATGTTATGATTGTTTTTACTTTATCACGATTATAATAAGCATAAGGTATGGTTAATGCTAATTCTATTCCGAACTCAGGATTAGTTTTAATAATCATTTTCAACCTTTTTAATTATATGAAATCCCTCTGCATATTTACAATTTGCTTGGATACCACGATATTGTGCCATTAGTTTTAGATTTTTTGTTACATCAAAACCAACCTTTTTATACTTTTCAAATTGACTTTTATGACACTCAGCTGATACTATCTTTTGGTCAAATGTCGTATCGATATCCACGAAGTAATTTATGTTCATAGGATTTTCTGATTGTCTTGGTATTGGTATTTGTTCATAACAATATACATTTGGAACATATCTTGCAGCAGCCATTGTTGTTCTGAAAGTTGCTATATGGTCTTGATTACTATCTCCTGCCCAATGAGTATAGATAGTATCTATTTCGTATTCTTTGATTAGTTTCTCTAACTCTGATACACTTTCTAAATTGAATGGAACATTTAAATCTGTAAATGGTAAATAATGTATTTCATCAACACCTAATGCTTCTGCCGCACATTGTGTTTCCTTTTTTAATTGTTCGTGAGAACGAATAACTTTACCAGTTGTTTTATCAACTGATTGAGTATCAGTCATACAAACATAAATAACTTTATCTCCTCGTTGTTTATGTTTTATCAATGTTCCACCACAACCAAACTCTATATCGTCCGGGTGTGCTCCGATAGCCATTATATGTTTAATTTTTGGAATAGACTTATCATCAACGAACACATCAACACCTGGTTTTTTACCAACCTCTATTTTGTGATACTTTACACCCCACTCGTCTAGTTGTTGTTTAGTAAACTCTAACCAATTCTCACCTGACCAATGACCTCTTGAAGTGGAAATAATAATGTGATGACCCTCATCATACAACTCATTTATTCTTTTTACAACTTTTGAAAATGGTTTTGCTTCTTCATATGGAACTCCACCACTACATATCGTATTATCTATGTCGAAACAATATTTCACAATACTATCTCGTCCCAATATCTCGTAATGGTTATCTCGTCTGGTTCTTCAAGTTCAAGTTTATCACCAAACTTTTCTGCTAATATCACATCAACAAAATTAATACCTGCTATTGTTGTGAATATTGAACCACCACCAAATCTTGGATTGATTTCAGTTAGTTTTGGCTTTCCATCTTTGTCCTCTTTCATCTGAACACATAATGGTCCACGAAAACTTTGGTCTTGAAAAAACATCTCTAAGAACATAATCATATCTCTATTCAACTCAATCTTACCACAAGTAGAATTACCACCCTTAACATTTACTCTTTTTCTTGGAACGATTACTTTTGTTTTATCTGTTAGTAAAACATCAATGGTCCACTCCTGTCCTGGTAAGTATTCTTGATATATCCTCATTGGTCTATTTTCAACTGCTGCTATATGTCCCGCATTTTCAAGTAATTCAAATCCACGACTACCTCGTCCCGTGATTGGCTTTTGAACCATTGGCAAATCTAAATTTTCCCAACTCATTTCTGTTTGTGGCATATGACTACCATAAAATGTTTTGTAGTGTTTGTAGAAATCATATTTGTCTTGACATAACTTTATTAGTTTTTCATTACACATATAAGAGTTTTCATATTTTGATAAATAAGCTAAATCCTCTTCACCTGTTGGTAAAATTAAGTCTGGTTGTTCTCGTTTGATTATTTCATCATATTGATTAAAACAATCTGGAACTTGGTCAACCACAATACCTTTATCTACCCATTGTAGTCCTACTGCATTTTCATCACTATCAACTCCTATGACATATAATTGTTCTCTATATTTAGAACGATTAATCATCTTGATAACTGATTGTCCAGCTATACCACCGACATAAGTCAACATTATTTTGAACTTGTCTTTTTTCTTTTCAAGTTCTTGTATTCCCATTACTTCTTCCAAATCCATTAGATTAACTCCTTGATTTCCTCAATAGTGAATTGTTCTGCCTCATTAGAATATAACCCGTCTTCTGATATCTTCTCGTGTAGGTTTTCTCCAATTTGTAGTCCAATAGTTTTTACTTTTAATTCCTGACCCTCTGGTAAATACTTTTCTGCCATAGCATCAAGTAGATTACCCATACTCATAGACTTCATACTTGGAAAGTGGAAATGACTTGTCGTAGCATTTTCCATACAATCAAATATTAAATCAACTGCTTGATTAAGTGTCCAGAAATATCTTGTTGCTTCTGGGTCTGTCACGATAATCTCTTCACCATTTTGTAGTTTGTCTTTCCAAATACATAATACTGAACCAGTTGAATATAACACATTACCATAACGAACTATTCTGAATTTAGTTTGTGGATAATCTTGTTCAAATTGTGTGAACATTCTTTCCATAAGATATTTGGTTGCTCCATAAGTTCCACTAACTTGAGCTGCTTTATCTGTTGAAATACCAATCACGAACTCCACATCATTTTTCACTGCTTGTTCCAATACATTCATACTACCAATTACATTAGACTTGATACACTCTCTACCTTGTGTTTCTGCTAATCCCACATGCTTGAATGCAGCCAAATGAAATACACCTGTGATACCTCTCATTAATCGTGGTAGTGTAAACTCATCACAAATATCTCCGGTATGGATTTCTAGTTTGCTATCTTTATATTTAGATTTTAATTCTATTAGTTTACCCTCGTTTCTTGATACGGTAATTACTTCTCCACCTTGTTGTAGAATTCTCTCAATCAGTTCTCCACCAAGGAATCCTGCTCCTCCGGTTATTAAGTATTTTTTTCCTTGTTCGATTTTAATCACTTTATTTCTCCTAATCTTTATACCAATTATTACTAATTTGGTTTTTTTGTTCTTCTCTCTCAATACGAACCGGTGAACCTACACCAAAATTCATATCACTTTCCGTTTGATTTACTAACAATGTCATTAAGTGGTCATAGGAATCCATAAACCTACAATCACTATCAGTTCTATCTACTTCAACTTTATTATCAATAAAATCTTTTAATGTGTCTTCCAAAGACTTTTCTCCCACTCTACCTGCTACGAACTTTTGATTTCCTGGTCTGTCTAAGAAACCTGCTTCCCTATAAAGGAATATATCCCCTAAACTATCAATAGCAACTGACATTTGTGGATATCCTGATTTTCTCATCTCTTTACCTGAAACCCTTGCTAATGGTTTACCAAGAACTCCGTCTCCAAGTGCGACCATAGCATATCCAAAATCCACATGCATATCTGGACATTCTTTGTCTTTTCTTTCATTAAATTCTTTGAACACATCTATCAATTGTGTTCTTTGTTCGTCTGTCATCAGACCCTCTAAATGATATTTTCTACCCTCAACTTGTTTATCTACATCATCATTTATTTCTGTAACACTTCCAAAGTCCTCTCGTAATGTTATGAAATCAACTCCTCTACCATTATCCACCTGTGAGTTAACCTCATTAACATAATCTAGTAGTTCTAAGATTGTATCGATATTCTCTGGTAGAATAATATAATTTAGTCCAAACTTTAAGTTTGGGTTTTTTTCATTTCTCATTTTTAAAAACTCTATCATATTTTTCTTAACTAACTGATATGCTTTCTTGTGTCTTGTTACAAAATATGTCGATTCCTCATTGGTTCCATATAATGAAATACGAAGTGAGTCTAAATCCCAAAAACCTGGATTTCTTTCCAAGAACTTCTTGGTTAACATATGTCCATTTGTAATTAATGGAACTCTTACACCCTCAGACTTTGCATGTGATATGATATCACTTAAACCCGAATTAGTTAGTGGTTCTAGTCCACCTGATATTGATAGTGTTGAGTGTTTTGGCATATTTGAAATGATGTCTTTAAATCTTTGGTTCCCCTCTTTCATAACACTACCTCTATACTTAGCGTTCTGATTTCTACCACAAAATCCACAATAATACATACACGATAAACCTGGAAACAATGCTAATCTAAATGGATATTGATATTCGTAATTAACGACCTTTTCATTTACCCCATTTTTGATATAAGGTATCATTGTGTTCCAATACTTTCTACCTAATCCCTCTTTCACTATTAATTGTTGAAAGAAATCATTATTGTAAATCACTTTATTTAAATCTCTGAGTTCGTCTTTACTGATATTCAACTCGTCTAATAAATCTTTTTGTGTTGTCCAGGGCATTTCTGATAGTCTATGTATAATAAGAGCTATTTCCTCAACCATAGAATTATCTACCTCATCACCTATGATAGTGTGAACTTTATCTGACATATGATATTCACTTTGAAGCCAGTTTCTCATTATTTCGACTTTATTCATTTATCTTCCTAATCAATTCTCTTCCTGCATTTACACAAGTATCTATTTTACCACTAAATAAACTATATACATTATCTCCCTCGTGATTAACTAGTGTTGGTCTCGCGTCATCGTGGTCTCGATTTGAAAGAACTGCTCTAAATGTATACATAGAACCTATGTGTTCTAAGTCTGCAAACTCATCTCCAAAATACTTTACTCCACTTTCTATAAACTTATCTATTTTTGTAAGTTTTGGGTCTGGGTTTGTAATTAATCCTTTGTTCAAGTATTTCGTATATTCACTATCCCAAAATGGTTCAGTTCCCTCGTTCCAAGTATGGATTGCGTGTTTCACATTACCTAAAACGTGATACTCATCTCCATATGGGTCCAAACACATAAATGGTCCGTCCATTACCACTATACTCGTATCTTCAAAAATCTTTGGTAGTTTCACAACTGGTTTTTCACACAACTCATATTGATACCATTTCTTATCATCTAATAACTGATTGATATTTGAGTATGTTGCTATTACCACCACATCATAATCTTTTTTACATTGTTCTAAATCTGTTATCTCTGTGTTTAAATACACATCTATATTAGAACCCCATAACTTTTTGTCTAGGTTTTGTCTGAGTAAAGTTGGATTGAACAATTCTTCCTCTGCTACGATTGTCAAATCACAATTAGGCATTGGTTCTCTTTCTGTGTAGGGTAAGTTCATATCATTTAAAAACTCTTTATATTCATCTGCATTTACCAAACTATCCTCAGATGCTATTGAATACATATGAGTTATACCACCATTAATCACACAATCTTGATACTTTCTTTTAAATGAATATAATCCGTCTAAACACTCTTGAGCAGTTTCTTTACTTCGTGGATAATGATAACCCTTGTGTAATCTATATTGATTGATTGAAGAAGCTCCTCTCATAATACCATCAGACTTTTCCTTGACATCAACTTTAAAACCATAATTCATTAATGCCATAGCACTTGATAATCCAAATACTCCTGCTCCTACGACTAATGCCTTTGGATAGACTACCTCTTTTACCTTTTCAGATAGTCTGATTGCATTTAATGACATCTTTCTATTCAATTCATAATCACCTGCATTTGAAAACAAGAAACTAAATAATGTTTTCAATGGTTCTCCACCATAATTTACCAAGTCAGTTTCATTTACGAAATGCATTGGTTCATCAGAGAAACCATATTTAAACATTGCTGTTCTTCCGTCCTCTAACTCAACTTTAAAGTCATCAGACACACCCTCAATAGATTTAATATCAAAGTCTGTATCTCCAACCCACATATAGAAATGATGATATGCTAGTCTATCTACAAAATTTACATCTGTTTGGTTTGGTTTGGTCCAAACAAAGTAATTCATATCGTCATAAATTGGATAGTCATCTCTCCAACTAAACACATCATCAACATATAATTTACAATTCATAACATCTGCAAACTCAAACAACTGAATAGCACTTTCATAACTTAATGTTAATGGTTTTTCACAAAATACATTTTTACCTTGTCCTAACCAATACATTGCTTGTTCATAGTGTAAATCGTTAGGTGTTGAAATAATAACCCAATCTGCTTGTTCTGGTTCAACGAAGTTAATGTTGAAAAAATCATCGGATAATGACAATTCATTGATAGTCTTATCAATGACTTTCCCCCACTTACCTTTTCCTATTAGTCCTACTTTAACCATACAAATAATCAAATGTTTTTTTCATCCAATATGGAACCGTCTTATCTTTATTTGGTAGTCCGTTAAAATGATATATCCAACCTATATCAGTAAATAACATATCCTCTGCCAGAACTTCTTTTTTCAACATACAACCCATATTATATTTGTAAGGTAATAATTTGACATCAACATTTTGTAATTTTAAATTAAAATTCAATGGTGTTTGGTCTGTTCCAATACCATACTTTTGTTGGATTGTGTTGATTTGTTCTATGTTTTCAAAATAAAAATCTCTCATATGTTGAAAGAACTCTCTGTGTGAATCATTGACGATTTGGAAACCACTATTCCCGTAAGTCCAATAGTCAATCCAAGCTCCATTATATACATATTTTGAGTAGTGTTCCATACCTCTTAATACCCAGTCATAACTCCCGTCATCGTGTATCATACAATACTTGTTGTCTGTTTCATCAAAAAAGTTTGGACAATCTGGGTGAATAATCGTATCAGCATCAACCATTAGAGTTTGATTTGCTTTGATTTCGTTAGCGTCATAGATGTCAAATAAGAAGTATCTTTGCCAAATGATATGCATATCGTCCATTGATAATACTGGTTCCTCTAATAAAAATAACTCTACATCATTTTTATCACACCACCTTCTCCAACTTTCGATACCGATTTCGTATTCTGGTTTTAGTTGTCCGTCTTTTTTGACTGCAATAATAAACACTACATTTTTATTCATAATTTTTCTCCACTAACTCCCAAGTATCTTTCATTAATCTTGTTCTATCCTCAATTGGAAATCCTGTGAAATGCCAGATATAACTATACTTGATAAAAAATGGTGTTTTATCATCTCCGTCTTGCCAGTTATGACTAAACATTTCTCTTTTGTGCATTGGAAACATATTCCACCTAATATCAAACTCTTTCGTTTTAATACCTTGTTTTTGAACTTCATAATTACAAATCGTTTGAACTTTTCCACCACCCATTTTAGCTGTTTCATCAAGTTGTTCTGAGTTTTCTTCATATAACTTTATCAATCCGTCAAATATTGGTTTGTGTTCTTTGGTAAAAAACTTTATCGCAGAACTATAATAATTGTAAATATCTAATGTTTGGTCTGGATAATATTTCTGGTAAAACCCTGCGCTTTTATGGTTCCACCTTAAATTAGAATAGTCTTTGGACCAACACCACTCATCTGTATATAAGTCAAATGGATTAGGTGCGTCCCACTTCATCATACTATCACTATCGACATAACCTATTTTATCATAAGTATCTCCGACTTTCTCGAAAATCGTATCTTTATTCCAAACTGGAAATTTATATCTTGGATTGTGTTCATCAATCAACAAGAAGTCAACATTATTTCTTTCACACCAATATTTCCAAGACTTTATTGCATATTGAGCGTAATCGTAGTTTCTGTATGTTGAAGTGTCGTGGTCAATAGCCACCATATAAATTAAATTTTTACTCACCAATCTCTCCTTTGATGTATTTTCTTAAGTCTTCCTTTGGTTCATATCCAATCAGTCTTTTAGCTATTTGAGTATCACAAAGAGTTTCTCTTGCTTCTCCTGGTCTTTCGTCAATATATGTGGTTTCACACTTAAACATAGATGCTAATTCATTAATGGAATGATTTACACCACTTCCTAATTCAACTATATCCCAAGAAAAATTGTTTTCTGCTGTTAAAACCATACCCTCAACTATGTCATTAACGTGTGTAAAATCTCTTCTTTGAAATCCATCACCCGTTATTGTTAATGGTTCCCCGTTTTTATATTGTTCTAAGAATATACCAACGACTGCTGCATATTCACCTGATAGTGGTTGATGGTCTCCATAAACATTGTAAAATCTACATATTGATACTTCAACTTGATACAATGTATTATACATTTCACACAATTGTTCTGATAAATCTTTCGTGAATGTGTAAGGGTTTTTGTATTTACCCCCGTGAACTGATGAAGAACCTGCATAAATCATTCTACATTTTCTTTCCCTTACCCACTCTAATATATTGAGTGTTCCCATTGTGTTGATTTCAAATGTATTGGCTGGGTTTTCAAATGATGGTTGTATTCTTGGAAATGCTGCTAGATGAAATACGATATCTGGTTGTTCCATATAATAACCAAAATCAACTACATCTCTAACATCAGCTGTAAAATATTCACACCCCTCTTGATGATTTTCTTCTGTTCCTGTTGAATAGTTATCAAGACTAACTACATTATGTCCGTCTTTTAATAACCTTTTGATTAGGTTTGTTCCGATAAAACCTGCTCCACCTGTAACCATTATATTCATTTTTACTCCTATATTATATCTTCATATAACTTGTTTTGAACTTCTTGTCTTACGATATCTTTTTCGTGTTTTAAAGTCAATTCTTCGTGTGGTGGTAAATGTGAATAAGTTTTTGCTCCGTCTATTACCTCGTGAACTGGCTTGACCCATTTGATGTGGTCCGCATTTCTAAATATTCTTGCCTGATAGTCAGGAAAATTAATCCACCCCTTTTCTGTTGTTCTCCATTTCCAAAGGTTTAAATGAAAGTCTGTAATACCATTGACGATATTAACTCTTGGAACCCACACTAAATCGGTGTCATTAATCTCTAATATCGTTGGTAATTGTTGTAGAAGTATTTCATTTGGTATTTCATCTGCGTCAATGTGAAATATAAAATCACCTGAACAATGTTCTTTTGTATAGTTTTTTAATGCTGAAAAATCTTTTCTAAAATGAAATGTATTTACTTTTAATTGTCTTGGTTGAAACCAATTATGATACTCGTATTTTTCTAATACTTTATCAAGGGCATAAAATTCATCTTGCATAATACTTTTATCACCGACTTTAGATATATCTCGTGTGACTACCACTTCATCTTCTTTTCTAATGTGTTTAGATAAGTGGTCTAATAAGTTATCTAATTCTTTATATTCATTATAAACCGTTATTCCATAACTAATTTTCATCTGGCAATGCCCTTTCTAATGCGTCCTTTTTGTCTTCCAAAATCAAGTCAACAACTCTACCAAGTGTTTGACCTATCAAATCTTTACTATCTTCAACTAAAAACACTCTTCTCTTTCTACACTCTCGTAAAAAATATGTTCTGAATATAGGTGTCTTGTCTAAAAACTTTTGTAAATTTTCATATATTCTTTGTATTGCTCTTTCATCTGTGTAGTCTGCATTTTTGTCTGTTGCTTCAAAGTAATCATTAATTTGTTCAAACATTTGTTTCAATACCAATGGATTGATAGATTGTTTTTTTGTGTTTTCTATTTCTAATCCTATGAAAAACTCTACAATTCTATTAGTGGATTTCTTTCTATAACGATATCTTGGTGCTAATACATAAGCAGTTCTATTTGAACTCTCACCTTTCATATTTTTGTATCTAAATCTTACGATTTGTCCAGCTTGTATTATTTGCCAATTGGTATTCTTCATAAGTCCTTAACGATACCCATTTTCTTACAAGCATCTAAAAATTCGTGTTGTCCGTATTCGGTTGCGTTTTCAACATCCAAAGTGTGTTCGTGTCCCTGATATTGTGGGTCTTTTTGTTCTTCCTTTGATAGTTTACGAACCTCTGCTAACTTCCAATTCCAGTTATTTTTTGTTCCCTCGGGATAAATCATACCAAACTTACCCATATTTAAAATCGTTGGAAACCAAAAGATTTCTCTTTCATAATCAAAGAATTTTATATCTCTCATTAGTTCTGTTGAAGAATCTTCCATTTTCTTAACTGCGTCTGAATCTCTCGTGTATGTTGAATTACTCATAAATCCACAATTGAAACAAATATATGAACTGAATTTCTCTAAATCTATTTTCTCTTCAAAACAATTATTATCATTTAAACAATGTGGACAAGTTATTTTTATCTCTGCCATATTATCCTTTTTTTAATTTTGGTAATTTAAGTTTTTTAGGTTCTTTCTTCAATGTTGGTAATTTTAACTCAACTTGTTGTGGAATACCCTCTAACATAGTATCTGTGATAATGATTAGTTTTTCTTTCATCGCCTCATATGAGAAGTTTTCACGATTAACTATCATTTGTTTCTTACCACGAACCTTATATTTGTTGTAGTTTTTAAATACATCTAACATTAATCTACTAGAAATTCCATAATTTACCGTACTCCATTCTGATTCCGGTGTTGTATATCCTTTTGGAAATGCATTTGTAGGAACTTTTGTCATCGTGTGTGGTAATTCAACAGTATATTGAGAATCTAAGAAATCTGCTTGACCTGTTGAAATTGGTGCCAAGATTGGTTTACCACTAAATGATGCTTCTAACAATGGTCTTCCAAATCCCTCTCCGTGTGTAAATGTAATGTGTGCTTTTACTTTCGGGTGATTATACATTTGGTTCATTTCTTTATCTGATAAATCCCCGTGTAATAAATAAACATTAGGTAATTTTGCTGAACCAAAAGTAGTTTTTATATCGTTTATTTTTTTCTTTAGAGCTGTTCTATCGATGATTGAGAAATTAGCACCACTTGTTTTAAGAATTAGTGCCGGTGAATTTTTTGTATCTTTGAATGTGGTAAAGAATGTTTTTAACATCATACCGATATCTTTTCTGTCCTCTCCGAGATTACCTTGCAACCAATGTCCTACGAATAGAAAACAAAAGTCCTCATCAATCTTAGAAAATTGTTTTTTCAAGTCATCTGAAATTTCTTTTGTTTCCTTGTATAGATTAGCATCTGCTCCCTCAAATAAGACTTCACTTGGTTTTTGTAATGTAACTTCTCCAATCTTTTGCATTTTACCAGTTTGTTTAGACATATTATTATCAAACTTATCAAAGATTGTTTCTGAAAAACCTTTCTTTGAAAACTCAGATGTAAATATAACTTTATCCATACGATTACAACCCTCTATCCAATCTGCTGGTGGTATTGTAGTTTCAATCCCCGCAGTCATACCTACATTTTTCTTTGCTATGGATGCGAATTCACTAGGTATTACAATGTGATAATGAAGTTCTGGTTGTCTTGCCAGATTTGGTTGTCTTAAAATTCTTTTTTGTATCTCTTTATGACTTTCGTTATTTTTATCTAATGCAGTCATTGGTGTTGAACCCCAAGGAACTGATTGGATTACAACATCATACTTATCACTTTCAATCAATGCTCTACAAATATCTCTCGCGTGGTTTCCATATCCACTACGAGTTTCAACTGGAGCCGTTACTAATATTATTGGTTTCATCATACTTTGTATACCTCATATCTTTCTCTTGGTGTCCATTTTTCAAAAGCAGTGTTCATATGGTCTTTAAATAATTGACACATATGTCTTGCTGACATCATTGCGTCATCACTACAAACCCACTCGTGTCCTTTAAATCCACACTCTTTTCTTTGTTCTTTTGTCATATTATACCAGAACTCAATAGCATCAGCTGCTTCATACCAATCACATCTGTCATCAAAAATATATGGTGTTGGTGGTGAACCTTGTAATGAACGACTCTTAGGCCATACTGGTTTCGCCCACTCTCCGTGAGTTAGAGCTTTGTTGTCTTCCCATAGTCTCCAATCGTGTAGAGAACCAATCTTTCCGTAATCTTTATAAGTTAGATATTCTCCATTTACTTTAAATCCACATTGGTCTTGTAGTCCACCCGTAACATTAACCACGATTGGTGTTCCACACATTAGACTTTCACAAGTTCCTAATCCAAAACCCTCGTTGGATGCTAAATTGATTGTTACATCTGCTATGTTGTATAAATAATTTAAGTGTTTATTTTCTAACTTTTGTGTTGAAAATATAATGTTTAAATCTGGACACATTTCCTGGACCACTGCTGGTAGGTCGGTTCCATTATTATCAGAAGGTTGAGTATGTAGAACAAATGCAGTCTTATCTCTTTTTTCTTTTGGTAGTTTATCTGCAAATGTTTTGAAAGCCAAAATAGTATCGGAAGTCATCTTTCTTCTGATGTTTCTATTATTGTAAAATAAACAAAATTCTATATCTTTCCCCTGGAACAATTCTGACTTCATCTTGTTCATCTCTAATTTTTCTTTTTCGTTTTCAACCGGATAAAAGTATTTTTCATTTATTCCGTGTGGTATGTAGGTTGAGTCCCAATCTGTTCTTGGTTTATTCTGACATACATTTTGAACTATGTTGTGTGTTTGTTTTGAAATGTTTAACATTAAATCACAACTCTCATAATAAGGTTCGTTCCACCTTGGATAAGGTAAGTCGTCCCATATGTTGTAATAAAATATAGGAATATGTTGTCTGATTTCGTGTTCCATATTGTATAACCACCCCCAAAATCTTGGGTCTGTATAAATCATAATCGCATCTGGTTTTTCTAATTTAATCAAATGTCTTAATAAGTTTGGATTACCATACCCGTCAATTGGATAAATTTTTAATGATGCGTTTTCGACACCAGTTTCTTTTCTAACTGAGTCGTTCATATCGATAATTTTACCATTGTCTGGGTGTTTGATTGCTCCACCAACCTGGACCCAATCATACTCATCAAGAGTTCCCATTACAATTTCTCTTGACATTGTTCCGACACCACTTGACATACGCAAATCGTCTGATAGTAAAATTATTTTTTTCTTTTTATTTTCTGAAACCTTTGTTAATTTTGGTAATTGCATTACAACCTCTTAATATTTTGAACCACTTTTTTCTAAATTATCATACTCCAAAACTTTCTTTTGGAAGTCCTCATCATAAACAAACATATCTAATGTCCTGTTTACTAATTTTTGTAATGAAAAGTCATCTCGGATAGATTTTTCTCTAAATTTCTTGTAGAGTTCGTCAATGACTTTTACTGATGTTAGTTTTTCTTCTTTCATAATTCTATATATATAAATATATACTCTAATCCAAAATCACATACTTTTTTTTAATTTTCTCACAATATTCTAGTGCTGACCTTGTTCCCTTGGTAATCTCTCCGTCTTTAACAAATGCCACCACTTTGTCTGAATATTTAACCAAGTCTTTATTTCTTTTGTGATAATAACCAACATTGTAAGGTTTTCCATAATTATAAGCCTCCATTACACAATACATATTATGTGGTTCGTGTTGTGGTGGAAACTCACTATAAGGTATTTTGAACTCTAATGCGAACTTCTTTGCGTATTTATCTGCTCCGTCTTTCGCACCACCACCCACAACTTCTACTTCTGGGTGTTCCATTCTTAATCGAAACATAAAACTTTTCATTTTTGTTTTATTACTATAAGTTCTACTACCAATGATTGCTACTTTCACTAGTCGTTTCTTTTTTGTTTTCTAATTGGTTCCGGGCTTAGTTCGTCTTTGTTAACGAACTCATATGTTTTTACGAAATGTTTTAATCCATTTATAATGTCTCTTGGATTATCATATTCATATGCAAATCTAAAGTTTTCCATATAATCTTTATTTGCTGGTTTCACTCCCTTTGGTCTGATATCATAAGTGATAAAGTGATTTTGGTCATCTGTTAACTCTGGAATAATAATTATTTTAGTATTAAACTGAGCCTCAGTTTTCCAATACTTAATAAATGGTTCTAATGTATTTAAGTCTACCATTTCAGTCTCTCTATCATACCAAAGGTATAATGGAAATGGAACACCACTTAAATAATCTAATTGTTTGATTTTCATCAACTCTTGAAATACTTCTTGCTCAAAATCTGTTGCTAAAAAGTCCGTTACCTTTAATCTTAAACTTGGTTCTGTCATTCTAAGTCCTTACAACTTCTGCACTTCTTGTGCTTTTCACATTTTTCATAGTCGTGTGAAATGATTTTACCTTTGTCATCATAACACTCGTCCATAAACTCTTGTAACCTATTCATAACCTTATTGATACTTGGTTTTCCACTTGCTGGTGAAAATGCCTGTAATCGTCTTTGTGGATACATCATATTTTCATATAATCTTCTCTTTAATATTAAATATTCGACATCTATTTTATCCTCTGATATCTCTAATTGTTTTGCCATAAAGTGTTTGTATAATAACAACTGATTAGTTTTGTTCTTGTCGGCTTTCATATATTTGTTCCAACCCATAGTAGATGATTTGATATCAATAACTTTCATACGACCAGTTTTCTTATCGTGTAGAACAACATCCATAAATCCTACAAATCTCATATTCTTTGGTAGTTTGTAATTTAGGTTCATCTCGATACCGACTAACTCAGTATCTTTCTTTTTGAAATGATTACCTTTTCTTTTTAAGAATTCATCAATGATATTGAATCCGTCATTAGTGAACTCAACCATTTCTTTCTGGTCTACTTCAAATCCGTCACCATATCTATCTTTGGATTCTTTATATAGTTCTTTCATACGATATACTAAGATATCGTGAAGTGGTAATTCATCAGCTTCTTTGATTGTTCGTTCATAATAACATACTAAATATGCTTGAATAGTTTCGTGAATAGCACTACCGAACAAGGTATAGATATTACCTTTGAAAGTTTCTGCTTTGTCCACATAATTTGCTTTCCAAGTATAAGGACATTTGTCCCACATTGCGAACTGACTATAACTTATTTTGCCCATTTACCTCTCGCTACTACTTGCGCCATAACCCCATAATTTGATACATCTGAAAAACTATCCGTTACGGGTTCTCCCTCAACTGAGTTCTCTCCGTTTCTCAATAATAATGTTTTCATTCTTTCTATCTTGTCGTTCATTCTGAACCACAATCCTAATAATGATAATTTAATATCCTCTGGTGTTTTTAATATTGTTCCCACTGCGATATTTTGTGGGCCGTAATCATATTGTTTTCTACAAAACAATTCATATTGTTCTGATTGTATTTTTAGAAACTCACCTGTCATTTCAGGGTAAGTTCTCTCCATATATTTTACGACATCTTGTGTGTCTACTGCCTCTACTTGTTCTTTTGTAGGTGAATCTTTAATCATTACTTACTCCATATTTTTTTTAGTTGCTTTTCATCTACACCATATTTGGATACGATAGAATATACAACATCTTTACCCATAATGTCAAGTGTTTTTTCAACATTTTCTGAACTATCTTCAAAATACTCACACAATATATCCATAGCCCAACTCTCTATCTTTGATTTTTTCTTGGATTTTGTGTATCTTAGAAATGTTCTGCTTTTTGGAATTACATTGGTGTAGAATTGATAAACTGATTTAGGTTCTAACTCCCAATATCTTTGGATTTCATTTACAACTTCAATCCACTCTGGCTTCATTGATAGAAATCTATGCACCATATAATTTGACCAAGTCTTTTTATCAGCATCAGAAATGTCGTCCCAATAATTTGGGTTCTGTGAATTTGTAATTTCTTTTATGTGGTCAAATAGTGTTTTTGTTTTCATTGTGAATAACCTTAGATATAAATAAGTATCTTACTTAAATCTCAAAATGTATTTTTTTTAATATGTTCCTGTTAAACTTGTTCTTGGTAATGATATATTATATTTTTCATAATTTAAACTATTTAAGTATAGTGTTTGATTAACTTCGTCCTTACCGCATTTGTTGATATCAATTGATGACTCAAATTTTTCATTTAAAATTATATCGTTATCATTTTTCATTAGGCCGTTATCTTTCTTATCTAATCTAACTTTGTAATCAACAACAAGATTTAATTTATTGTTTTTAGTTTTCAAATCTATATTACACAAAAAATGAGAATCTTCTAAATCATATGTTTTGAAATAATCATTGATACTTAGTGAAATGTCTGACTGCCTTGATACATTTGCAATCAACCAAGCGAATGTTTTTATGTTTAATTCTATTTCATTTTTTATAATTTGTTTTGTATCATCTGAATATGATTGACTTAAAAAACTTGTGTCGAAAAAGTTTGACTTTTTATATCGTTTAAAATCTACATCACATTTTTTTACTTCAAGTGCATTTCTTAATATCCTACTTTGTAATCTGATGTTAGAACTTCTCAATAATACCTCTGTTAAATAAGACCTTAAATGTCTAACCAATAAAAAATTCTTCAAATCATTACTAACCCAACTTTTGAATACTTTTTTATCATCTGAGACATCAAACTTTTCTTTGTATATATCGAGTGGTGTATTGTCTATGATGTCGGTAGATTGCATTAAAAATATCCCACCATTTCTACCAAAATATTTTTTGTTATCATATAAAAACTTCAGACCAGTCATAAAGTCTATGTGATTTTCTTTTGGAAAACCTGGTATCCAATTAGCATTAAAATGCACATTGTTTTTATACGCCGATTTCAAAAACATACTTATTGTTTCTGTTTCTTGTCTTTTCTCCATTAAATTTAAAATCTTTGGTACACCGTTTTCCATACCAACATTCATATAATCTAAACCTGACTTTACTGCTTTCTTTAATAATCTGTGATTAAGTTTTTTATGTATTCTAAAATATCCACCCCATTTTATATTATCGATATTCTCATCTGACAACACATTTACAAAATCCTCGAACCTTGACATTGAACCATTGATTAATGAATCTGTAAACCAGAAGTTTTTTATTTCAGTATCATTGATTAAATGTTTTATATCATTTAGTAGTTTGTCATTGTTCTTATATCTATACAATCTGGTTTCACTACAAAAAGTACATTTAAAAGTGCACCCCCTTGAACTTTGTATCGGAAGTGTTGTGTCTTGATTTAGTTTATCATAGTGTTGTATGACCTCTTTATCCCAACTCGGTCTTTCTAAAGTATTTAGTATTATTGGTCTGGCATTTCCGTTAAATACTGGTGTTCTACCACTACGACCCTTTGGTAAAACCGTAGGGAAACTTGGTGTGATTTTGTCCCAACGATATATTCCGTTTATATTTTCATAATTTTTATTTTTTTCATATGAGTTTACTAAATCTGCTATTATCGTTTCTCCCTCGTTTGAACCACAAGCGACATCAACAAACTCTCTATACTTTCCGTCTTCAACTAACCCACCACAATCAGAATACCAAGAGTGTGGTCCACCATACCAAATCTGTATCTTTTTATTTCTTTCTTTTAAGTATCTGGCAATATAATCAGTCGCCATAATGTTTGAAGTGTAAGTGGTAAAACAAACCACATCATATTTAACTAACTCCTCAATGCGAGAGTCCCAAAAATCTTTCAGTATAGGTAATACATTATTTACAAATGTTCTTTTGGAATTCCAAGGTTTATCATTTCCCCAATCATAAAACAAGTCTTTATCTATTTCTTTTACATACAACGAGCTTTCGACATTTAAATCAAATTGTTTTACAAATGTATTTTTATTTTTGATGTGTGATTTTAAACTACCTATTGCGAATGAAGGTGTTTCAATAGACCATTGTGGACATATTACGAGCGCTAATCTCATACGAAACAATCACCAAGCATCCAAGTTATCAATGAAAATCTCCTACCTTTTGTTATAGGTGTAATTCTGTGTGATAAGAAAGCTGGAAATATTGTAATACTACCTCTGGTTCTAGGTGCGGTGTAATTATTTTTACCTGATTTATCCGTGATACCAAATTCCAAATTACCACCCTCATATTTTGTCTCGTCTGACAACTGAACAATTGCGGTTAGTTTTCTCAATGAAGTTTCTCTCGCACCACAATCAGTATGCCATTTGTATTTACCACCATTTTCATATCTTAGTATTTTTACCTTTTCCATCTCTTTAATATTAAACTTCCAAATGGATTGATTAGATAATTCGAAAACCATTTTTAGTTTGTTATTGAGTTTCTCATTATTGATTGTAACTTCTTTGTTATCACGAACCTCTTTGTTCAGAATATTCTCATTGTAATTACCTGCGAGTTCTGATTCAGTTGGTTCACCTGTTTCTAAGTATCTCATTAGTTTCTGGCATTGACTAATAGATAAAAAGTCTTCCCTATGAACCACAAACTTAAAATTATCACTTTGTATCATACGAAAGTATCTCCCACTCCCCAACAAACACAAGAATATCTTTCTCCCTTTGTTATCGGTGTGACTCCGTGTCCTGCAAATGATGGGTGTATAATTAATTTACCTACTTCTGGCTCTATTTTTGTTCCGTCAAATATTGAAAACTCTCCACCCTCATAATCTGTATTTAAAAATACGATACAAGTTAATTTAACTGAACTAAATTGTTGTATCGGGTGAAAATCTGAATGTGGATTATACCAATCTCCTACATTGTATCTATGTGCTTGTAATCTGTTTTTATATATTCCTTTGATATTATATTTGTATGTGGTTAGGTCTGCAATTTGAAGTGCACTCCAAAACTTATCAAGATACTTTTGATTGTAAGCTTCACTAATGTTTAACATACAAACACTCTCGTCCATAACCTCCGCTTCTCCACCTGTGTAGTGTCCTTTTTTTCTCGTAGATTGTTTGTTAATATAGTCTATCATATAATCGCAATCTTCTTGAGAGAAAAAGTTTTTCTTTTCCACCACCCATTTGAAGTCTTGGTTTAACTTCAAACTATCCATATCAATTGGTTTATACATTTTACTCCTATCTGAAATGGTCTCCGACAAATAATTCTTGAATTACATATCGTTTACCTTTTGTTACTGGCGTTACATTATGGCATAGAAATGCCGGAAATAATGTTAATGAACCTTTTAGTTTGTTCATCGTATACCACTCTTTTGTATCTTTATCTTGGATACCGAATTGAACATCTCCACCCTCATATTCACTCGGGTCTGTAAGTTGGACAATTCCTACAATCTTTCTGTTGGAACAACTACCTGCGTTAAAGTCTGTGTGCCAACCATAAAAACCACCTTTTGTGTATTCTATTAATTTTAATTCATCATCACATCCGTCAACATCAAAGTGAAAAACACTATCATTAACTATGTTTACCATTTGAAACATTTTGTCTTGTAGCCATTTCCAATCTTTATTGGTTTTGTCTGGTCTGAATTCATTGTGTGGTTGGTCAAATAAATACCACTCATTAGTTTTTCTAATTTCTGGCAATATCGCTGTTCCGTTTTCATCTCCGACACAACCAATCACATCTTGTTCTGATTCCATAATGTCTTTTAATAACTCATCACACTTTTCTGGTGAGAAGAAGTTAGGTATTTGAATTGAAAATTTAAAATTGTCGTTATATGTCTGACTCATCTGATACTAAAACCCTATTCGCAAAATAATTCTTGCCGTTATTTGTTCTGTTAATGTTGTATGTTTCTATAAGTCCGTCAATTTTTTCAACACTAACTACTTTAATTTTGTTTAACCCATCATTTAAAACTTCATCACCGACCTCTAATGGTCTGTAATCTGAATCTATGTGTGAATCACTCGCAACATAAAACGGGTGGTCATCTGTGGCTGTAATTTCAGTATTATCATCAAACTTATATTTAATTAAATTGTCGTGTAATACTTTTACAACTTCTAAAACTATTGAGTCTTGTAATTTACCACTCTCCACATCATAGGTTTTTATTTTTGAACCTAATTCAATGTGTTTGATTTTGTGATAAGTTCCGTCTGATAATGTAATCATCGTATCGCCTGTGAAACATTTTCTCGGTGGAATATTATGAACTAAAATTTCTGATGTAAAGTATGTATCAATATCCTCTACATCTAATGAATAATATGGATTATCCTCTCCGACTTCTGAAACTGATGTAACTTCAACTTCATTTCCGTCTTTATCAAATAAATAATCTCCAACTGATATTTCATTTGGTTTCGCAAATGTCCAAGTGTCTCCTTGTTTCAAAAAGTATCTGGCACCTTTCATCATTGATTGGTTCATAACTGGTATTTTTATCGAACCATTGACCAAATAGTGTCCATAGTGATTATGTTCAAAAGTTCTAACCACCACCGAACCTGATGCTACTGAACCACTTAAATCATCAGTAGAGTATGATAACCAATCTTGGTAAAAGAATTCATCTGGCAATCCAACTGGCTTGTATGATTTAACCACATCTCCCACTTGGACATCTTGAACTTGTTTCGTAGAGCCGTCAAACATTTGTATTTCACTACCACTTACACTTGAATATAATAGAGCATTACTTAAATGATATCTATCACCCGATAATGTAAACTTAGGTGCTTCTGATAAAGGTAATTCATCTTTATCTTCAAGTAATACTTGCTTTGTAGGTGTCATCATATAGT
>Ga0208666_1000207_pt1 | contig 29499 bp, 23 predicted proteins | sample 5B_taG_FD_184078 | JGI IMG/M metagenome (GOLD analysis project Ga0208666, IMG submission 184078) | Marine viral communities from the Subarctic Pacific Ocean - 5B_ETSP_OMZ_AT15132_CsCl metaG (SPAdes) (version 2) | ecosystem: Environmental > Aquatic > Marine > Oceanic | place: Pacific Ocean...
AAATAGGAACTAATATAAGCGCGGGTACAGATTTAGAGTTTTTTGATAGATTAAACAGTGTATCAAGAATGGTTATTCAGAATGATGGAAATGTTGGAATTGGAACGATTTCGCCAACTCGTAAATTAGATATTGCGGGGGAAATTACACATGAGGGGCTAGTACCCAAAGCAGGTGCTTTTGTAGATGGGTTAGTTACTATAAATAAAACAGTTTCAACTACAGCAAATACTTGGACTAGTTTAGATATTAGTTTATCTAATATAGGTGGCTCGGGAACGTTTGCAGTTCAGGTATATAGTGATGCGCATGGAAGCACTGGTGGTGCTTGGTATGGTATGTATTGGAGTGGTATGATGAGTTGGTATCATAGTAATGTTAACGCAACAGATATTGATGAAATACCTCTTCACGCTGCCGGACACGCTATGAACGGTAGCACTTTAGAACTAAGAACAAAACTACATACAGCGGATGGAACTAGTTATGCAAATAGATGCGAATTACAAATAAAAACATCAAGTGCTTTAACATCCGCACCAATATCTTTTAGATTTAGAAAACTATTATAAATAAATAAATAAATAAAAAAAATGGCAATAACTTACAAATGGACAATTAATGCGTTAGACGCAAAAATTTCACACGATAGCAAAGACAATGTTATCAACACAATTCACTGGACCTATGGAGCTTCAGAGGGCGAGGCTCCTAATATTTACCAAGCAAATAACATAGGAACTCACTCTGTAGAATACGATAAAGATAATTTTACAGAATACGCTAGTTTAAAGGAAAGCGATGTAATAGCTTGGCTGGAGGCTGGGTTAGATGTTGCTTCTATGAAGACTAGTTTAAATGCACAAATTGCATTACAAAAAACCCCAGTAGACAAAACCTTTCATTCACCTTTTGCTGCGTCTGTTGAATAATAATTAGAAATCAAGTAAAACAAGTGATAATAAATTATAACCCAAACAATTAAATTAAATTTAAAAAAAAATTAAAATTATGGAAAACCAAGAACAAAAAATTACACCAGAACAATTAGAAGAACTACAAGGTTATGTAGGCAAATTAAATAATGCCGCATCTCAAATTGGAAACTTAGAATTGCAAAAACACAAAATTAACCACGCTGCTTCTGAAGTTCAGATGGATTTAAATAAATTCCAAGCAAAGTTAGAAGAAAAGTACGGTAAAGTACAAATTAATATTCAAGACGGTACGTACGAAGAAATCGCGGAAGATGAGTCTAGTTCGTAAAATAAGTATAGGTAGAGACTATAAGAATGACGCTATGCACTATGCAGTTGGCCAAGAAGTATATGGTGGCCATACGATATGTGATATAGTGGAGAATGACGATAAGTTTTCTATTTATATTAAAAAGAACAAAGAAGTATTACCGTGGAAAGACTTTAATAAAAACATGGCAATAGCTGTGGAATACAATTTAGAATATTAATGCAAAGTTTATTTGATTTTATTATAAAACCAAAAAACGAAAGATACGATAATAAAAAATATATAGATGGTCAAGAGCTCTTAGTCAACACTGAGATCTCTGATCATCGGTATATTAGTCGTACTGGAATAGTTTTAAACGTACCAAAATCTGAAAATACAGAAATACAAATAGGGGATGAAGTTATATTGCATCACAATGTATTTAGAAGATGGTATAATCAGCATGGTATAGAAAAAAACAGCCGAAGTTATTATAAAGATAATTTGTATTTTGTAAAGTCAGATCAAATATACTTATATAAACGAAATAACGAATGGAACGCGCCTAAAGGCTTTTGCTTCGTTAAACCAATTCAATCTACTAATATATTAAATAACGAGAAAGAACAAGCCCTAAGGGGCATTATAAAATACGTTGATAAAGACGTTAGCAGTTTAATAGAGAAAGAAGATTTAGTTGGGTTTACACCAAGCAGTGAATATGAATTTATTGTAGAAGGTGAAAGAATGTACAGAGTACTAACAAGAGAAATATCTATTAAATATGAACGTCAAGGAAACGAAAAAGAATATAATCCAAGCTGGTTATGATGCAGTCAAAGAATTGGTTAAGGTTGCTAAAGAACCTATCGTTGAAACTGATGATGACATTTCAGCCGATAGACTCAAGAACGCTGCAGCCACTAAAAAGCTCGCAATATTCGATGCATTCGAGATTTTAAATAGGATTGAAGAAGAAAAAGGGTTATTAGAAAATAAACCTAAAGAAAAAGAAGACACTTTTAAGGGGTTTGCTGAAAGAAGATCTAAATAATGTATAAGCAAAGTTTATATGAGGTTATTGAGCCTATAAAAATAACCACCATTAAAAGATTAAATAAATCTAAAAAATGGAAATATGGGTACAATAAAGAACATGATGTTGTGGTTATATCTAAAAGTGGTCAAATTGGCGATGTGTATAGCATCCAGGGTCTTAAGATAGCATTACCCAAACCAACAAACGTAGATAACACAAATAATAAGTGGGTTGCACACGAGTACCCTAAGGAGCTTAAATCTGTTAAAAGTATATTTGATTGGAAAGATTATCCGGATGAATTTAAGCAAAGGTGGCACACCTATATAGACTGCGAATTCACTAAAAGAGATGAAGGATATTGGTTTAATAACAAAGGAACGCCAACTTATATAACAGGGACTCATTATATGTACCTACAATGGACAAAGATTGATGTAGGTAAACCTGATTTTAGAGAAGCAAATAGATTATTCTTTATATTTTGGGAAGCTTGTAAAGCAGATACGAGGAGTTACGGAATGTGTTATTTAAAAAATAGACGTAGTGGATTTTCGTTTATGGCATCTGGTGAAACAGTTAACTTAGCAACCATATCATCCGATTCAAGATACGGTATATTATCTAAGTCTGGTGCTGATGCTAAAAAAATGTTTACAGATAAGGTGGTTCCAATATCAATTAACTATCCGTTCTTTTTTAAACCGATTCAAGATGGTATGGATCGACCTAAAACAGAACTTGCATATAGAGTGCCAGCATCAAAGCTAACTCGTAAACGTTTTGAATCAAAAGACAAAGCATTACAATTAGAAGGGTTAGATACAACTATCGATTGGAAAAATACTGGAGACAACAGTTATGATGGTGAAAAACTTACGTTGCTTGTACATGATGAAGCTGGTAAATGGGAAAGACCAGAAAACATTCTTAACAACTGGAGAGTTACTAAAACAACTCTTAGATTAGGTTCAAGAATAATTGGCAAGTGTATGATGGGTTCAACAAGCAACTCATTAGACAAAGGTGGTGAAAACTTTAAAAAACTATATAATGACTCGGACGTCACGAAAAGAAATAAGAATGGACAGACTCGCTCGGGATTATATTCTTTGTTCATACCTATGGAATGGAATTTCGAAGGATTCATCGATTCTTATGGAATACCTGTCTTTAACACACCGAGCAACCCTGTCAAAGACCACCAAGGAGATAATATCGACATCGGGGTTATTAAACATTGGGAGAATGAAGTTGAGGGATTAAAAGGAGATCAAGACGGTTTAAATGAATTTTATCGTCAGTTTCCAAGAACAGAAGAGCACGCGTTTAGAGACGAAACAAAAAATAGTATATTTAATTTAGTAAAAATATACGAGCAAGTAGATTTTAACGAAGAAGCAAAGTATAGTGCTTTAGTTACAAAGGGAAGCTTTCAATGGCAAAATGGTATTAAAGATACAAAAGTTGAATTTATACCTAATCCAAACGGAAGATTTAATGTTAGTTGGGTTCCACCCGCACATTTACAAAATAAAGTAATACTAAAAAATGGAATTAAATATCCTGGAAACGAACATAGTGGTGCATTTGGCTGCGATAGCTACGATATATCCGGGACTACCGACGGTCAAGGATCTAAGGGCGCTTTACACGGTCTCACAAAGTTTAGCATGGAAGAAATTCCTGCTAATATGTTTTTTTTAGAATATATAGCTAGACCGCAAACAGCGGAAATGTTTTTTGAAGATATATTAATGGCATTACACTTTTATGGTATGCCAATACTAGCAGAAAACAACAAGCCTAGATTATTATACTATTTAAAACGAAGAGGGTATAGAGGCTATTCAATGAATAGACCTGATAAAATATGGAATAAATTATCGGTTACTGAAAAAGAAATTGGAGGTATACCGAATTCAAGTGAAGATATTAGACAAGCTCATGCCGCTGCAATTGAAAGTTATATAAATAATTATGTAGGTGAAAAAGAAGATGGCAGTTACGGCGATATGTATTTTAATAATACATTAAACGATTGGGCCAAGTTTGATATAAACAAAAGAACAAAATTTGATGCGGCAATAAGCTCAGGCTTAGCGGTTATGGCATGTAATAAAAATAGATATGCACCAAATCAAACAAGAGAATTAAAAAGCAAAGTTAATTTTAGTTTTTCTAAATATAACAATAATGGAAATTTTTCAAAAATAATACAATAGATGGCAAGAGTATCACCAAAAGGTATTTTTCCGAGTCAAGCAGTTAGCGACGCAGAAAAAGGAGGTTTAGATTATGGACTTCAAATTGCTAAAGCTGTTGAGTCAGAATGGTTCAAAAAAGATTCAGGAGGATCTCGCTATTTCTCTAATAGAGATAACTACCATAACCTTAGGTTATATGCTAGAGGCGAACAAAGCATTAAAAAATATAAAGATGAATTATCCATTAACGGTGATTTATCTTATCTAAATTTAGATTGGAAGCCAGTACCTATTATTCCAAAGTTTGTGGATATAGTTGTTAATGGTATTGCCGAAAGAGCATATGGATTAAAAGCATTTTCTGTTGATCCTATTGCTAGTAAAAAAAGAACAGAATATGTTAATGAAATGCTTAACGATATGTACGCTCGTGATTTTGCAGCTAAAATATCAGAAGCAACCGGCGTTAATACTTTAAGTAATAAAGAAGAGTCGATTCCAGAGTCAGAAGATGAACTTAATTTACATATGCAATTAAATTATAAACAATCTATAGAATTAGCACAAGAGCAAGCTATAGATAATATTTTTAATTTAAACAAATACGAATTATTAAAGAAAAGATTAGATTACGATATTACTGTTTTAGGTATTGGATGTGTTAAGAACAGCTTCAATACTGCGGAAGGTATAAAACTAGAATACGTTGATCCTTCTGATTTAATATATTCCTACACAGACTCACCTTATTTTGATGATTTATATTATGTTGGTGAAGTTAGAAGAGTAAGTTTGGTTGAATTAAAGAAACAATTTCCAGGGTTAACAAACGAAGATATTGAAGAAATTGAGGGAAAAGGTGATGGCTCTACATTATACAATCAGTTAGGAACTAATTCTGCTGATAAAAATTTTGTAAATGTATTGTATTTTGAATATAAAACATTTCAAAACCAAGTATATAAAATAAAAGAAACTAATAGTGGAGCAGATAAAGCAATTAAAAAAGACGATACATTCAATCCCCCTAAGGATTCTAGGGCTAGGTTTGAAAAGGTAAATAGATCTATAGAGTGTTTATATGAAGGTGCAAAAATTGTTGGTCATGATAAATTATTAAAATGGCAAAAGGCTGTTAATATGACAAGGCCTAAATCTGATATTACAAAAGTTCAGATGAGTTACAATATTGTAGCACCTAGAATGTACAAAGGGAAAACTGAATCGTTAGTTAGTAGAATGACATCATTTGCTGATATGATTCAAATTACACATTTAAAGCTTCAACAAGTTTTATCTCGTATGGTTCCCGATGGTGTTTATTTGGACGCTGATGGTTTAGCAGAAGTTGATTTGGGTAATGGAACTAATTATAATCCGCAAGAAGCATTGAATATGTATTTCCAAACAGGTTCTGTTATTGGTAGATCAATGACACAAGATGGTGAATTTAATAATGGGAAAGTACCAATACAAGAATTAAGAGCTGGTGCTGGTGGTTCAAAAATACAAAGCTTAATACAATCTTATAATTATTATTTGCAAATGATGCGAGATGTTACAGGGTTGAATGAGGCAAGAGATGGTAGCACGCCAGATAGAAATGCACTAGTTGGTTTACAAAAAATAGCTGCTGCTAATTCAAATACAGCTACAAGACATATATTACAAGCCGGTTTATATATTACTTTAAAAACTGCGGAAGCAATATCATTAAGAATATCTGATATATTAGAGTTTTCAAATACTAAAAATTCTTTCATACAATCGTTAGGTAAAGTTGATGTTGCTACTCTTGCTGAAATTAAAGATTTACATATTCATGATTTTGGAATATTTTTGGAATTATCTCCAGACGAAGAAGAAAAACAATTGTTGGAAAATAACATACAAATGGCTATTACACAAAAGCAAATAGAATTAGAAGATGCTATTGATGTTAGAGAAATTAGAAATTTAAAATTAGCTAATCAGTTGTTGAAATTAAGAAGAAAGCAAAAGTTTGAAAAAGATAGACAAATCCAAATGGAAAATATCCAAGCACAGTCTCAAGCTAACGCTCAGTCAGCTCAAGCAGGGGCCGCCGCAGAAATACAAAAACAGCAAGGGATTGCTGAAACAAAAGTACAAATTGCACAAGCACAATCGCAATTTGATATTGCAAAACTTGAAAGAGAAGCACAAATTAAAAAAGAACTAATGGAGTTTGAGTTTCAGCTTAATATGAAGCTTAAAGAGCAGGACAATCAGGTGATTAACAATAAAGAGAAGTATAAAGAAGATCGTAAAGATAAAAGAACAAAAATACAAGCTTCACAACAAAGTGAACTTATAGACCAGAGAAAATCTGGAAAACCACCAAAAAACTTTGAATCCGCTGGGTTTGATAACTTAGGTGGATTTGGATTAGAACAATTTGATCCAAGATAATACTTAAACAATTATATTTTATTATGTCAGAAAACATCAAAGCAGAAGCTTTAGACATCGAAGAAAAGTCTATTGCTGAAAAAGAAGCAGAGGTACAAAAGCTATCAACTAACGAAGATGGCGATTACACTGTGGATTTAGGAAAAATTAATCAATCAAAAGAAGAAACAGATGCCGTTCAAAAACAAAGCCCAGAAGATGGCGTGTTACGCGGAAGCAGCGAAGATGAAAAAAATGGGGAAGAAGCCAAAGTGGAACTGCAAGAAGTACAGCAAGAAAAAGTAGAAGAGCCTGTACTGGAAGAAATTATTGAAAATGAAAAAAATAATACTGAAGAGGAAGGAGTGGATGGAAGCGTTAAAGCTCCCGACGCCACACCGGAACCTGAAGAAGTATTACAGGAAGAAAAAACACAAGAACCAGAAGTAAACTTACCAGAAAATATACAAGATCTGGTAAAATTTATGGAAGAAACTGGTGGAACTCTTGAAGATTACGTTAGACTTAGCGCTGACTATTCAAATGTAGATGAAAATACATTATTAAGAGAATACTATAAACAAACTAAGCCTCATTTGAGTTATGATGAAGTGTCGTTTTTATTAGACGATAAATTTTCATTTGACGCAGAAATCGATGAGGAAAGGGATATTAAAAGAAAAAAACTTGCTCTCAAAGAGGAAGTCGCAAATGCCAATAAGTTTTTAAACGAAACTAAGGAAAAGTACTATAAGGAAGTCAAGTTGGGTTCCAGATTAGCTCCTGAACAGCAAAAAGCTATTGAATTTTTTGACAGATACAATAAAGAGCAACAATCAGCTGAAGAATTATTAAAGCAGCAAACAAAACATTTTCAACAAGAAACTAGTAAAGTTTTTAGCGAAGAATTTAAAGGTTTTAATTTCAACGTAGGAGACAAGAAATACCGTTTCAATGTAAAAGATGTTAATAAAGTAAAAGAAACTCAGAGTGATTTATTGAATGTTTTCAATAGATATGTTGGTGACAATAAAATGTTACAGGACGCCGGGGGTTACCATAAAGCTTTATTTGCCGCTTCTAATCCTGACAAAATAGCTAACCATTTTTATGAACAAGGTAAAGCAGATGCAATCAAACAAATGAGTGCCGAAGCTAAAAACATTAATATGGATCCTAGAAAAACTTCTAGCGGATATGTTGATGCTGGTGGATTAAAAGTAAAAGCTATTTCTGGGGATGATAATTCTAAGCTAAAATTTAAACTTAAGAATTATTAATTAAAAACTATTTTAAAAAATGGCAACAAACGCATCATTTGCTGGCCCATTGGCTGGCAGCATTTTAACTCCTTCGGCATCGAAGATGACTACACTAGGGAGTTACTTAGACATCCAAAATGACGGATGGGCTAAACAATATCTACCTGAGCTTTACGAAAGTGAAGTACAGAGATACGGGAACAGAACTATTTCTGGATTCCTTTCACAAATTAGTGCAGAAATGCCTATGTCTTCTGATCAAGTAATTTGGTCTGAGCAAGGTAGACTACACTTATCTTACAACGGTGAGATTAATCCTGTTACAGGTGCAATCGACGCTATTACTGGTATTGACTCTGGAGCTTCTGAAACACACGCGATCAGAAAAGGAGCAACATTAGTATGTGAGGTAAACAGTATTGTATTTAAAGCTTTCGTTAAAGTTGGAGTTGAAACAGCTAACAACGCTTTAACAATTAAGCCTTACGGTGCTGAAAACGTTGATGACCTAGCGGGAATCGCGACTACAGACAATCAAGCAATCAAATTTTTCGTATACGGTTCTGAATTCAAAAAAGGAACTGCTAGTATGACTGAATCTGTTGAGCCTGGTTTCAAAACTTTCACTAACAAGCCAATGATTATCAAAGATCACTTTGAAATCAACGGATCTGACACTGCTCAAATCGGGTGGGTACAAGTAAGTGGTGAAGGCGGAGAGTCTGGATACTTATGGTACTTAAAATCTTCTGCTGATACAAAAGCAAGATTTGATGACTATTTAGAAATGATTGCAATTGAATCAGAAAAATCTCATTCAAGTGCAGACGCTGATATTCCTGAAGGTTCTGAAGGTTTACTAGCTGCTATCGGATCTAGAGGTATCGTAGCGACAAACCAATTTGACTCAGCTACTCCAGCTGCTGATAAGCTTCCTGAGTTTGATCTTTTATTAAAAGAATTAGACAAGCAAGGAGCTATCGAAGAAAATATGTTATTCTTAGATAGAGATGCAAATCTTTACATAGATGACTTATTAGCTGGTTTATCATCTGGAGCACAAGGTGGAACTGCTTACGGAGTATTTAACAACTCTGAAGATATGGCATTAAACCTTGGATTCACAGGATTCAGAAGAGGTTCTTATGACTTCTACAAAACTGACTGGAAATATCTTAACGATAAATCTACAAGAGGTTCTGTAGGATCATTAAAAGGACTTTTAGTTCCTGCTGGAACATCTTCAGTATATGACCAAAACTTAGGAAGCAATGTTAGAAGACCTTTCTTACACGTAAGATATAGAGCTTCTCAAGCTGACGATAGAAAATTAAAATCTTGGGTTACTGGTTCAGTAGGTGGAGCATCTACAATCGGTGATGACAAAATGGAGATTCACTATCTTTCAGAAAGATGTTTAGTAGTACAAGCTGCTAACAACTTCATGAGATTTGACTCATAAATTTGACGTAAAGTTTATCCCCACGGTAATAGTGGGGGTACTCTTTGCTTTTATTAATTATATTATATTATATCATGACAAAAATTAAAGAAAAAACAAAAGAAGTTAAACCTAAATGGGAAATAAAGGATAAAATATATGAACTGTGCATAAATGAAACGCCAATAGTTTATATGGTAAAATCCAGAGGTATATTATGGTTTGACGAAGAAAAAGGATACGAAAGAGAAATTAAATACTGTGAAAATCAAAAAACAGTATTTGTAGATGAAATGAAAGGACCGCAAAGATTATCACATATTATTTTCAGAGATGGTAATTTATACGTTCCAAAAGAAAAACAAATTTTACAAAAGTTTTTATCTATGCACCCTGATTTAGGGAATAGATTTATAGAACACAACCCTGTTAAAATAGCCGAAGACGATCTTGATTTTATTGAATTAGAAATTAGTGCATTAACAACAGCGCAAGGCGTAGATGTTGATCACGCTGAAGCAATATTAAGAACAGAATTGGGCGACAAGGTATCTACGATGACTTCTAAGGAGCTTAAAAGAGATTTATTACTATTTGCTCGTAACAACCCGGAATTATTCTTAGAACTTGCAAATGATGAAAACATAAATATTAGAAATGTTGGTATAAAAGCAGCAGAAAGAAATATTATTGTTTTATCAAATGACCAAAGAACATTTACTTGGGCATCGACAGGAAGAAAACTTATAACAGTTCCATTTGATGAAAATCCGTATTCAGCTTTAGCTGCGTGGTTTAAAACAGATGAAGGTGTTGAAGTTTATCAAACTATTGAAAAAAAATTAAAATAAAATGCTTATAGTGGTTAGGCCGCAAGTAAGCGGCTTAATCATTATATAAAAAAATATTATGGCAATATCAGTTGATACAACATATAAAACAGTATTATCAATACTAAATAAAGAATCAAGAGGTTTTTTAACGCCAGATGAATTTAATAAAATAGGTTCACAGGTCCAACTTGATATATTAGAAAAAAACTTTTATGACTACAATAGAGCAGTTGTAAAAAGTAATTTAAATCGTTCTGTATCAGAATACGGTGATATTCCATCAAATATTAAAGAAAAAATAGATATTTTATCTAAAGAAGCAAATTTATTAATGTATGGTATTAACGGAATAAAAGTTGGTACAAATGTAAGGACTAGAACAACAACTACGGGTGTTAGTATTCCTACACAAGTTACAGCCGGTACATATTCAAATTTAGCCACAACTTCAAATGGTAGTGGCACAGGTTTAAAAGTTACTGTTGTAGCCACCGCAAATAATTTTGTTTCAATAACAGTTACAGAAGCGGGATCAGGTTATGCAGCGGGCGATGTAATTACTATTGCCCAAGCGTTAATGACAGGCGCAAATAATCCTTATACGTTTCCAATAGAAAGCACTGATTTAGTAAGTGGCAACTTTATATTACCTACAGATATATATAAAGTAATTAATCTTTCAAGATTAAATAGAACAGTAAATTTTGATGAAATAAATAAATCAGAATTTACTTATGTTAATTCTTCTAAATTAACAGCCCCATCCAAAACTTATCCTGTTTATTATAGAGATCATCAAAGTATTAAAGTAAGTCCTATGAGTTTAGTTGGTGAGAATATTACTTTTGACTATATAAAAATACCAGCGGAACCAGTATGGGGAGGTGCTACAGATGCTTATGGGGCTATTACATACACCGCTTCGGCATCTACTGATTTTGACTTGCATATTTCTGATAGAGTTCAATTAATTATTGGAATTTTAAAATATGCTGGGGTTGTAATCAGTGACCCACAAATAATTCAAGCTGCTAGTGCTGAAGCAAACTCACAAGTTCAATTAGAAAATTTATAATAAATGGGATTAATTACAAAAACAAATCAATCGTATTACAATAAATCACAAGGGTTTGTTGGCACAGGTTCAGCTACAGGGTTTACTTTAACCACAGCCGCTTTTGAATCAATTCCCACTAGTGTTGTTGTATTTGTAGATGGCAAAGAAATAAACACAAATAATTACAGTTATAGCTCCCCAACAGTAACCTTTTCGGGTAATGTAAGCAATGCAGATGTTCTTGCAAACAATGGCGCTCCGCTTGCTGGTAAAATTATAGAAATTAAACCAACTGGTTCATTAAATAAATTTGGGGATTACAGATATATATCTTTAAACGATGCTATAAACAACTACATGGTTGCATTTGTTGGTGATGGTAAATTAATACCTAGTGTAAAAAAATCAGATGTATTATTCCATGCTAAAAGAGGGATACAAGAATTTAGTTACGATATAGCTAGAACAGAAAAAATACAAGAAATTGAAGTTGGCACTAGTTTATCTATACCAATGCCACAAGATTATATCCATTATGTGAGAATATCTTTTATAGATGATACAGGTATTGAGCACATTGTTTATCCAGCCAGATATACATCTAAGCCATCAGAATCAATATTACAAGACGATGATTACAATTATTTATTTGATGTTGATGGTTCTTTATTAACTGGAACGCCTGTAACAGATGATAGATTTAAAACATTTGATAATAGAAAAATATCAGGTAACTTTGCTGAAGAAGATATTAGTTATGATACCAGCATAGGATTACAAAAAATAACTTCTTATGGCGGTAGAAAAGGTTCAAATCCAGAAACTACACAAGAAAACGGCGTATTTATAATAGATGAATTAAATGGCAAAATAAGCTTTTCAAGTGAATTAGCTGGTCAAATAGTTACATTAAAGTACACATCAGATGGTTTAGGCACGGATGATGAAATGAAAATACATAAATTTGCAGAAGACGCAATATATAAATACATAACTTACGGTGTTGCTAGTTCAAGAGCAAACTTTCCTGAATACATTATAAATAGATTTAGAAAAGAAAAAAGAGCAGCAATAAGAAATGCTAAATTAAGATTATCTAGCCTTAAAATTGCTGAACTAGAACAAGTGATGAGAGGTAAATCAAAATTTATTAAACACTAATACATGCCAGAAATTAAAAACAACTTCGTTCAAGGTAAAATGAATAAAGACCTTGATGATAGATTATTACCTAACGGCCAGTATAGAGATGCAAAAAATATAACAGTTTCAAAATCTGAAAACTCAGATGTGGGAACTGTTCAAAATATAAAAGGAAATGTAAAATTATTTAATGATAATTTAAATCTTCCCACGTCTGCTCCTTTTTGTGAAACAATAGGTAAATATATAGATTCATTAACTGGAGAAATATTTTGGTTTGTAACAAATTTTGATGGAACGGCTTCTGAAAGCTCTTCTTTAGTTAATTACGCTGGGTCTTCTTTTGTTTGTAAAATATTTTATGCAAAACAAGATGGAACATTTAAAACATTAGTTGACTCTTATAGATTAAATTTTAGTAAACAACACCCTATAACACATTTAAATCGGTTAGATAATATTTTATTTTGGACTGATAATTATAATCAGCCTAGAAAAATAGAAATAGACAAAGCGTTAGGGAATAATAATCCCTATAGTAACGATGTTTATTTAGAAGACAAAATTAGCGTTGCACAATATGCTCCTTATGCTGCTCCAATAGTAGAATTATCTTACGATTCTTCTATAAAAAGTAAAACAATTGAAGAAGAATTTGTTAAATTTTCATATAGATTTAAATATGATAATAATGAATATTCATTGATGGCACCGTTTACTCAACATTGTTTTCATCCTGGAAAAGCTTCACAAACATTTAATGATGGAACATATTCGACATCTAGTAGTGGTATGGCGGGTATTTTAACGTCTAGTGATATATCAGATATTGCAAAAACTACAGTAGTTAACAATATGGTTAATAAGGCTAATAAAGTTTCTTTATTAATTACTCTTCCATTTGATGAATCTATATCTTCCCACGCAACCGCCAAAGTTAATAATGGTTCGGGATTATCGGGAACAACCCATGCAATAGATACTGCTGCTGGTACAATTGCTGCTAATAATATAGTTTTAACTGCTGATAATGAATTATACGTTGTAACTGGAACACCCACAGCAACAGCATTTAATACAACGGCTTCTATTTCCCCAGCAATAGCTAATAATACAGATTTGTATTTTTTCAATGTAGGCACCTCATCACCTTACGGGTGGAGTAATAAATTAAAAATAAAAGAAATTGAAATATTATATTCTGAATCTGATAGCACTGCTATAAAAGTAATAGATATAATAAAAGTTGGAACCTCATCACTAACGGTAAAGCCTATTATAGAGGTTATAAGTAGCACATCTGCAAGGTTAAGATATACCTACGAATATATTTACAAGTCAACTAAAGCAACAAAAACACTTCCAGAAGCTGATTTAATTAGGGTTTCAGATATTATACCAGTTAAAGCTAAAACACAAGAAATATCTGGTAATAGAATAATCTACGGAAATTTTTTACAAAATAGAAATACAGATGATGTTTTTGATACATCTAGTATTACTATTGGGAGCGGTGATCAAAGCTTAAAAAATAAAGAATATTTATTGTCTTCTGTAAAATCAAATAGAACATATCAAGTAGGTATTGTTCTTTCTGACAGATATGGTAGGCAATCCCCTGTTATACTGCCAGACGAGTCAACGTCTTTTGTTGACCCTAAAACTGGTGTTGTAACAAATGGCTCGAACTCTTGGAATCATAGTTGTTTAAAAACAACTTTTAATACACCGCTTGGAAGCGATATATATAACAGTGCTGATAATCGTTTAGGATGGTATTCCTATAGGTTTGTAGTTAAACAAACAGAACAAGATTATTATAACGTATATTCACCGCAAGTGTTAGAGGCTGGAACATTGACAAGCGCTGCCGACCGTAGTTCTTTTGTTTTACTCCACGGGGATAATATAAATAAAGTCCCTAGAGATGTAACTGATGTTAATGCAGAAACTGGTAATCAAGGCTCCAATATTAGACTTTTACCAAAAATTAAAGAAAATAATGTTTTACAAGCTAACTACACAAATTTACAACAACAAACCGGGGTAGATTTTATTGAAGTTACTTCAATTGGTACCGCTTTAGAACAAGGTTTAACAGAAAAACTAGATGGAGGAGCCGCAACTGATGTTTTAAATGAAGTGTATCTTAAAGAAAAAAATCCTTTATTTGCACAAATGCCAACTGGTTTAGGCTCTTATTTTAGTACTTGGGCGCCTGGAACAAAAGCGTTTAGTCTATATGCTTTTGAAACACAGCCGTTTGTTTCATCTATTGATATATATTACGAAACATCCTCATGCGGATTATTGCAGGATTTAAAAGATAAAATAGCCGCGAGCGCTGGTGAAGCACCTACGGATATAACTGTAAATTCAACAACATTTAATGAAGCGGACACCTCTGGTTCAACTGTATGTGTTTTTACAGCTAGAAAATCAAATGGGGACCCAGTACAGGGTGGTGCTTCTTTTGCAATAAACAGTATAACAGACGGATTAGGTAATTCTAGGCCTGGCATATTTGCAATAAGCGGGAATCAATTAGTTACAGCAACAACTTTTAATTTTAAAAACACATCTGCAGACCAATTTATAGTTTCTGTTACGGCAACAAGAAATAATACAAGTGAAACATATACTAGAACTCATTTAATTACTTTGCAAAATACTCCAGCTAAAATTAATGTTGGCTCTGGCAATAACGTTTCAAACACAGCCCCAGGTGTAACAATAGCGGCTGTACAAGCTAATCAGAACACAAGTATAACTATAACTGGTTTAAATGGAGGCTTAGCAAATAATACAGAAAATGTTACGTTTACTTTGGTTTCTCAAACTAATACAGGAAGATACAGTATTGATGCTAATACAGGTGTAATTAGTGCTAATGTTAATTTATCGAATGGTATGGCCGACACTTTGGTTTTAAAATCTAGTGACGTTGCTGGAAGTGATAGCCCTAATACTAGTTTAAAAATTACAGTGACTGGCTCACCTTATACACAATTTTGGAGATCTTACAATGGTAATTCAACGGCAGCTACTGCGGTTGACGAACCAACAGGCGTTCAAGCATGGCACAATGGAAACAATGCATTGCCCCAAGAGTTTGATATAGTGTATAGCAACGCAACAGGAACAGCTCTTTTTAGCACGGGTTCTGCTACAGATGGAGCGGGTGGTGATTGGCATTCTATGTGCGGACCTAATTATTGCAGTCATCAAGTTGCGGCGTTTGTTTTTAAAACAAGTAGTGATGGTGTGGTCAGGGCGGTAACAATAGCTTAAAAAAGCAGTAAAAAATGTAATAATTTAAAGTATGGCATACGTAGTTGATATTCAATTTTTTAATACCTTTATTCTTAGGGCAGCAGATCAGAACACTGTTCATGTGGAAGAATCGAGAATAAAAGGAGGTTTTAATGAGGCGTCGGCCGGTCTTGGTCCGAAGGCTTATATTACAAATGAAAACTACGAAGAAAATAAAAGAGCTAATGCTTTAATATATTCTGGTATATATAACTCTAAAACCGATGTTAATAAAATAAACGTTTTTAGCGCGGGTGATAAAATAACTAGGTCTGTAGATCCTGTTAATGGTAGTATAGAGAAATTACACGCAGAAGATACAAACTTGTTAATATTTCAAGAAGATAAAGTAAGTAGAGCTTTAATTGATAAAGATGCCTTATTTACAGCTGAAGGGGGGCAGTTAACCGCATCAGGAGCCGCTGTTATAGGCCAAATTATACCATTTACAGGAAAATATGGGATTAGTAAAAACCCTGAAAGTTTTGCTTTAAAGGGTAATAGAAAGTATTTTACTGATAAAAGTAGAGGAGCGGTGTTAAGATTATCAAGAGATGGTATAACAGAAATATCTAAAGCAGGCATGAAAGATTGGTTTAAAGATAATTTATCTACAGCTTCTAAAATTGTGGGAATGTATGATGATAACTTAGACCAATATGTATTGAATATTAAAAACAATACTGAATATAATACTTTAGCTTTTGAAGAAGATGTTAAAGGATGGACAAGTTTTTATAGTTACAATCCTGACTTTGGCTTTAGTATTAATAAAAATTTTTATACAATAAAAGATAATTATATATGGGATCATGGTACCCTTAATCCCAGTAGAAATTATTTTTATGATGGATTTGAAGAAAGCAGTATAACTTTTGTTGTAAATGCTGAACCCTCTGTGGTTAAATCTTTTAATACCATAAACTATGAAGGAAGCCCAGACTGGGTTATGGAATCTTCAGAAACCGATTTAGCAATGAAATCTTGGCCTATTAGAAAAAGTTCAACTTCAATTGGAAGCGGAGTTTTAGGCACAAGTTTTATTAAAAAAGAAAACAAATATTATTCCCATATAAGAAATAATACTACTTTGACTGCAAAAAACCAAATTATAGGCGTAGATGTATCCGGTATTAAAGGATTTTTTACAACAGTAAAAATGAAGCACGACTCTACAACAGACGAAGTTGAGTTATTTACCGTATCGCATAATATAGTAAAATCAAGTTAAATGAAATTAAATATACGCAGACTCAATGAGTCAGACTATGAAACATTAGTTAAATGGTGGGATGCGTGGCCAGAATGGCAAGCACCACCCAAAACCTTTTTGCCAGATAATGGAAAAGGTGGATTTATTGTTGAAAAAAACAATATAGGTGTAGTTGCTGGATTTGTTTATATGACTAATTCTAAAGCAGCTTTACTTGAATGGATTATATCTAATCCAGAATATAGAGAAAGCGACAGAAAAGACGCGATAGAGCTATTAATTAACGCCGTGGAGCAAGTTTTAAAAGATCAGGGAATTAAACATGTATTTTCAATAGGTCGAAATAAACATTTAATAGAAACTCATAAAAAATTAAATTGGATTGTTGATAGTAAACCTTCCTACGAAATAATAAAAAATATATAATATGGCAGTATTTAGTGCAATAGCGGCCCGAAAAGCTAGAAAGCAGCAAATCAATGCTCAAGAAAAATTAGACCAACAAATAGCAAATAGACAAAAAATTATAAATCCATATGAAAACGTATCGGATTTAAGTGGTATGATTTCAAACCCATTTGCTAATTTACAAGTTGCTACGGGCGCAGCTGAAATGCAAGCAGAACAAGCAGATATATCTTTAGCAAATACTTTAGACACACTAAGAACTACGGGCGCTGGCGCAGCGGGTGCAACCGCCTTAGCTCAAGCTGCTTTAAAAGGTAAACAAGGAATTGCAGCCAACATTCAACAGCAAGAAGCACAAAACGCTAAATTAAGAGCGCAAGGAGAAGCGGGGGCAATGCAAATGAGAATGGCAGAAGGACAAAGAATGCAAGAGGCCGATATATTAGGGAAAACTTTTATGTTTCAAGCACAAGAGGGTAGACAAATTGCAGATATAGCTAGAAGTGGTGCAATGGTTCAGCAATATGGACAACAAAGATCTGATGCTTTAGGCGCGATGGGAGCTAACACCATGTCATTCCTAGGCGCTGTTGCCACGGCTGGTGCTGGTGGAGGTGCTGGTGGTAGTTTTGGATTTGGGGGAAATTAAACGCCGGTAGCGGCACTAATACTAACAGAAATTTTGGATACCATCCAGGTTAAAAATATAATAAATTATGGGATTACCAAAAGTAACATACGGAAATTACAATTACGGACAATACGCAAATCCAAAAGCAATACAATATAAAGGAGGGCTTGGTGAGGGATTAGCTGGTGGTGCGTTAGCTGTTGCTAACACTATTGCGCAAAGCAGAAAAGAACAAAAAGAAGAAGGAAAAAAAGAGGATGAAAAACTAAAAAAAATTGATATAGATAGTATTAATAAAGCTGGCGTATTTGGTTCTCAAATGAAAAAAGCCGCTGGAAAATCTTTTGCAATAAAAGAAAATAAAAAATACATTAGGCAATTAAAAAAAGATTTTGGGGAAAATGAAAAACAATTTGCTTTACAAGGTAGTGCATATGCAGATGAGTATAGCGAAAAGAAAGATTTTTTTGAAAATATATTAAATGAGTTAATTCAATTTAGAAATCATGCCACCACTGCTCTTAAAGGATCCGATTTAGACATTAAGGATATTAGAAATAATTCTGCAAACCTTGCCCGTTACCAGCAAAGAAAAGCTATAGAAAATGGACTTTTTACTTTTGGTACTAACGAAGGCACTCAAGGCTTGCAAGTTACATTTTCAACAAATGGTGAACCAGCCACTTTATTGGCTAGTGATATTTATTCAGATGCAAAGTCTTTAACACCTCAGGCTTCATATTCTAATAGCATGAATAGTACTTTTCAAGAAGAAGTTGAAAACGCCTTTCGAAATTTTAGAGGAGTCGAAGGAATCACAATAGATGATAAAACACCTATAGGCAATAAAATATATAGCCGTTTAAATTTTAAAGGAGCAGAAAAAGAAATTAAAAATTATCTTAAAAGTTCCTCGTCTATAACTAAAATAATGAAAGACCCTACTTTTGATAATGAAACTTATTATGAAGACATTTTAGGTTTGGAAAATTACGAGGGCACAGAGGACGAAGACAAACTTATAGTTGAAGGTTTGGTTAATGATATGTTTAAGCAAGCTGAAGATTTAAATAAGTCCGTTGATTCTTATACTGTTACCAATACAAATACAACCCCAACAGGCACTACAACAAAAGTTACAAACTTTTTAGACACCGTGCAGGCAACACCTACCACTAAAACAAAATATAAAACACTTTTAGACACATATGATGGGTTTACAGTGGAAAAAGATGGCAAACAACTAACAGGAAGAAATGTGGGGGCACTTGATATGATAAAACAAGTTAAAAGCGCTGATCAGTTTAAATACGGCACTAATCTTACTGACGTTTTAACAAATGAAGAATTAATTAAAGAAATTAATTTAGCTTTATCAGACGATAAAGGAACAAGAGAAACTTCTATTTTAAGAACAAAAAATGGTAATAGCGTGAAAAACGCAAAAAACGGGAGATTAAGAAAAAAATTAGAAGCATTAAAAAATAAATTAGCGGCAGGTATTGGAGATGAAAGCAAAATGAAAGCATATCAGCTTACGGTCATAGATGATGGCGACAATAGTTTTTTAGTTCCTGAATTTGATAGTAACGGCAATTTTAAACCTATGCTGGAAATAGACAACAATACTTCTTTAGATTCCCATACTAAAGTATTATCCCTGTTGCCTAACGTGGGAACAGGAAATACCGGAGTAAAATTAACTACAGAGATATATGATATAGTTGGGCGATATAACTCTTATAACAAATAATATTATATGGAAGATTTTATTTACGAGCTTAATGGCGAACAAATTGTTGTTAAAGCTGAAAATAAAGAAAATTTTGAAAGTTTATTTCCTGAAGCGGTTTTAAAACAGCAAGCAGAAAATTTTCAACCGGGTGTCCCGAATGTGGATGCGAGCGAGACGCCTGTAAAAAGAAGAATACAACAATCAGGCCAATCTTCGGGCTTCGCATCAGAAAATGGTTTTTCGGGATCAGCGGATGATTTTGAAAATACACAAGAAAAAGCAACAGCTATAGAAAGACAATTTGGTAAAAATATTGTAACTGATTTTTTTGGAGACTTATATAGGGCTGGGGTACAAGGATCCGCCGCAGGATCCTCTGTTGACGAAGCTTTTGATGTTTATAAAAGAGGTGATGATATTTCCGATGAAGATTTACAAAAATTTATCGATGCCAACGAGCGCATGGAAAATGCTGGTACCTCTGATGAAATGTTAGAATACCAAAAATTATACGATGAAGCTGGTGGAGGATTGTGGGGATTTTTATCTGCGAACGCACAAACTAGAGGCGCTGTATTACCACAAATAATAGTTAGCTCTGTTGCAAATATGGCCACATCCGCTTTTGATTCAGAAGAAGTTTTTGGAACAGCTGCTGCAAGCGCGGGAGTTGGGGCCACTGCTGGTACAGCAATTTTACCAGGAGCAGGAACATTAACTGGCGCTGGTGCTGGGTTTGTTGGAGGTTTAGTTGGTGCAATGGAAACAGGTTTAACTCTTTCTGAACTATTAAAAGAAGAATTAGATGGTGCTGATTTTAATAAAGAAAATGTAAGAAAAATATTAGAAGATTCAGATGCTTTTGATAGAATAAAATCAAGGGCTGTTGGAAGAGGTTTAGCAATTGGTGCTGTTGAGGCTGCTACTTTAGGTTTATCTAGGGGTGTAGCTACTAAATTAGGGAAAACAGCAATGACTACTACTAAAAAAGGCGCAGTTATTGCGGGCGTTGAAGCGGTTGGTGGCTCTACAGGAGAGGTTGCAGGTAGATTAGCGGCTGATCAAGAAATGGATACATCTGATATTTTATTTGAAGGTGTTGCAGAATTAAAGGGTGTTATTAATGTGGCCGATATTCTTGCTAAAAAATCTTATAAAGTAAATGGTAAAAAATCTACCAGAAAAGAAATATTAAAATTTGTTACAAACCCTAATACTAGAGCTGAAGATATTGCGGCTGCAGATATAGACGTACAAGGCGATGTAGAATTTAAAAATTTTATAGAAAACAAGCAAGCGGATATATACCTAGAGTCAACTATACCTTCTATTGTAACAGATTCTAAAGATAGAGAAGCTCTTTTTGAATTAGAAAAAGAAAGAAATAAATATAAAGATAATAAAAGTAAAACTGCTCAAAATCTAGTTACCGAAATAAATACCGAAATAAAAGAAATTACAGATAAATATAAAGGGAGAGGTAGAAGAACAACAGCTCAAGTAAACCAAGCGAAGCAAGATGAAGCAGTACAAAAAGCATCGGAAGAAAGAACTGTAGCAAAAACAATAAGATTTGCTGAAACACAAGGCGGTAAAATTGGTTTAAATACAGTAGTTTTAGATGATTCAATTTCTTTTGAAAATGAATTAAAAAAAGATGGTATAAAATTATCTAAAGAAGATAAAAAACAAATTGATTTAATTGGAGGCTATATAGAGGGTAATAAAATATATATAAATAAAAGTGCCGCAGCAAAAACAGGACAAATTAATGTTGGTGGTCATGAATTGCTTCACGGTATATTAGCTAATGCAAAAATTGATAACCTTAATAGTTTAGTAGAAGATTTTAAAACACAGCTCGATAAAAAAACATTAGATATATTAGAAAATAATATGGTCGCAAGGGGGTACAATAAAAGTGCAGACCTGTATGCGAAAGAGTATTTAACTAATTTTTCAGATATGATAGAGTCTGGGGAAATAAAATTTAATGAAAATGTGTTTACAAAAATTGGTAATGCTGTTGTAAATCTTTTAAAATTATTTGGATATGAAAATATAAACTTTAAAGATGGAAAAGGAGTTTATAATTTTATGAAAGAATATTCTAAAAATATAAAGAGCGGAGAGTTGTCGTCTAGTGTTATTTCTCAGGTAACTGATTCAAAATCTGTTGAAGGTAGTTTATCTATAGCTGACGAAAAAGTAGCTAAAGTAAATAAAATATATAATGATTCTTCTGATAAAACTCAAGCAGGACTAAACATTGCTATGGAATATTCCGGCATGGCCGAAAAATATATTACAGATTTTAAAAATAACCCTAACTTATCTGAAGAACAAAAAGCGTTAATTGATAGAAACAGAGAAGATATTAGGGCTCAAATACTTTATGATAAGCTTCCATCTCAAAAGGCTGATTCAAAAAACAGAAATGTACTTGGGTTAGTTCAATCGTTTGAATCTGAAAAACAAAAATATAATAATGTTGCCGCTTATATAAATACTTTTTTTAAAAGAAGAGCTTTGGAAACAATGAATTACAATTTTAAAGAAGCTGGTATAAAAAGTATAGAAAACGAAGATGGAACAATAAGAAAAGATGTTGCTAAAAAAACTTCATCAAGTCAAAATATTAAAATTAATAAAAAACAAGAAAAAGGCATAAATAGAAAAATAAAACTTGATGATTTAGCTAATGAAATATTTGAAAACTCAAGCGATATTGTAAAAACTATTGAAGAAAGCTTTAATAAAGAAATAAAATTACAAGTTAGAAAAGGCACTTTAAAGTCTTTTGATATTGAAAAATTTGTTAAAACAAGTGTAAGACAAGCTATAGTAAATAAATTTGGTAAAATAACTCAAACTAAAAACACAGCAGGCGAAAGAGTTGCTGTGGTTCCTAACGAATATAAATCTATATTAGTATCACAATTTGAAAATATAATAGATGCTTTTCCAATAAAAGACATAAAGAAAAGATATAGTAAGTTATTTAAAATAAAAGAAATACGTAGAGAAAAAACACGAGAAGGCAATCCAATATATGAAATACCTAAACCTGACAAAAAGGAATTTGTTAAATTTTTTACAGAGGGCAGACCAACAACTATTATTGAAAAACAAAAAATACTTTCTGAAATTATAGGTAATTATTTAACATCTAAAGTTATTAGTGATTTTATTACTACTGAAAATTTAAAAGAATTAAATTCAATAAGTGAATTAGCGCCATCAGTTGCTACAGATGTTGTAGAAAATATTATAATTGAAAATGAATTAAATAAACTAGCCGCGCAGGCTGACAGATACGCTGGGGAAAAAATGTTGCAAGATGAAAGGTTATTTTCTAAATCTGCAATAGCTAGTAAATCGAAAGTTTTAGAGTTATCTAAAATTGAATTAGACAGTGATGAATTTAATAATTATAAAGCGCCGAAAGTAGTTAAAGATTTTGTTAGGACTATGCACGCAAAAGGGATTATCAAAGGTAATAGATTTGGCGGGGTTATATATGAGGAATTGCTTTTAGACAAAATTGCAAAAGCAGGTGGTGTAATAAAAATACTAAAAAGTGGAGCAGCGTATGATTCTACGGCAGCAGACTTACAGCTTTTAATAAATGATATAAAAGTAAACATAGAAGCAAAATTAAATTCTAAAGCTTTATTTGGTCAAACAGGTATTAAAGTTAGCTTTAACAATAACCAATCTAAAATTGAATTTTTAAAAAATAATAAGGTTGTAAATAAAAACGAATTATCAAATTATGAATTGTTCGAATCTATGGTTAATCAATCTTTGCCTTTTATTAAAAACATATTAGACCAAATAAATGAAATAGAAAAAACTAATTTTAATAGTTTTCCCTTGGGAACGCATATAGCTCAGTCAACTTGGCAAAAAGTTCAAGAGTCTGAAAGCTACAAGTTGCTTACAAAAATAAATAAAAAAATGTCTTCAAAAGTAGTTGCAGATCATTATAATGCAAAAGACATGTACTACATACAAATTGGAGATAAAGGACTGTATCATTTAGGTATTGATAAATATGGTTTAGGCACAAAAGAATTTAATGTTGAATTCTTAATGCCTCTTGGTTTTAAACAATCTGGAGCGGCTACAATTATTAAAGGGTTTAAAGGAAAAAGAGTTCGAATTAGTTTCAAATCTGAAGCTAAAATATTTCAACCTGCTAAGCTTAATCCTTCACCAATAAATTTAGAAAATACTGAAGGAATAAATTTATTAGGCGAAAAAGTTTCAGAAGGTTCTTTTAGTAGAGCGGCATTAGATAAAGGTATAAATGATATAATTGAAGAAAAAACAGGTATTGGATCTCAAAAAATTTATTCAATTGAAAAATCAAAAATAGTTGGTGCAAGAAAAGGTAAATTTAATTTTTATATAGCGCCATCTGCCGAAGACTTTGTAGGTTTATTATATAAATTTTTATCAAAAGGGAAATTAGGAGATTTACAAATGGCTTGGTTTAAAAAGCATTTGCTTAATCCATACTCTAAAGCCATGCATAAGCTTAATGCCGACCGTATGGTCTTAATGAATGATTTTAGAGCATTAAAGAGAAAAATAAACAAAGTTCCTAAAAAATTAAAAAAATTCATACCGAATGAAGGCTTTACTTATGAAACCGCAGTAAGAACGTATATATGGGATCAACAGGGCATGAGTATTCCGGGTTTATCTAAAGCAGATCAAAAAAGTTTAGTTAAAATAATAAAAAACGATAAAGAATTAAAATCTTTTGCCGATCAAGTTATACTGATCCATAAAGACAGGGGTTATCCAAACCCTCAACAACACTGGTCAAGCGGAACAATGACAACAGATATGCTGAATGGCTTAAACACCGTTAGAAGAAAAGAAATACTATCTGAATGGAAAGCTAATGTTGATATAATATTTTCTAATAAAAATTTAAACAAAATGGAAGCTGCTTTTGGTGGCAAGTTTAAAGAGGCTATGGTAGATATTTTATCAAGAATGGAAACTGGAAGGAATAGACCATATGGAGGGAATAGAATTGCCAACGCTTGGTTAGACTGGGTTAATAATTCTGTTGGTGTTGTAATGTTTTTGAATATGCGATCTGCTCTTTTACAAACTATATCTACTGCTAACTATATTAATTGGGGTGATAATAATGTTTTAAGTGCAGGTAAGGCTTTTGCAAATCAACCTCAATATTGGAAAGATTTTCTTTATATTTGGAATTCTGATTATTTAAAAGAAAGAAGAGGCGGATTGAAATTAAACGTTAGTGAAAGTGAAATAGCTGATATGGCTAATCAAGGTGGGGTAAATGGTGTTGTTAGTTTTATACTTAAAAATGGTTTTTTACCTACAAAAGTAGCAGATAGTTTTGCTATTGCTTCTGGAGGTGCTTCTATGTACCGAAACAGAGTAAAAACCTATAAAAAACAAGGCTTAAGCACAGAAAAAGCAGAAGCAAAAGCGTTTAAAGATTTTAGAGAGTTAACAGAAGAAGCCCAGCAGTCAAGTAGACCGGACAGAATATCTTTGCAACAAGCGAGTCCTGCGGGGAGATTGTTTTTAGCATGGGCAAATACCCCTATGCAATATGGCCGACTAATAAAAAGATCTACTTTAGATTTAATAGCTGGTAGAGGAGATAGAAAAACTAATCTATCTAAATTAATTTATTATACAGCGATACAAAATATTATATTTAATGCAATGCAACAGGGAATGTTTGCTATGGCTTTTAATGATGAAAACGATGAAGAAGAAGATATAAAAAAATATTCAAAAGTCGGAGAGGGCATGTTTGATTCTATATTAAAAGGAGGCGGAATACAGGGTAGTGTTATTATTGCTTTAAAAAATATAATTGCAGATATTTATAAAAGATCTCAAAAACCTAGACCAAACTATAAAGAAACTTTGTGGAAATTTTTTGACGTAACTCCTCCTTTAGATTCAAAAATGACCCGACTTAAATCAGCTTCTTATAGTTTTGAATATGAAGCTGAAGCTATGCAAGAGGAAGGATTTTCTTTAGATAATCCTGCGGTAATGGCAACTTCACAGTTAATATCCTTTTTTACAAATATACCGTTAGACAGAGCGGTAAAAAAAGCTAACAATATACAAGCTGCCACGTCAGAAGAAGCTGAAACATGGCAAAGAATAGCGTTAATTTTAGGGTGGAGCGAATGGGAGTTAGGTATGACAGAGGATGCTAATAAGTTTAAAGTACGAAAAAATATAAGAAAACCTGCAGCTAGAAAATCTAGTCCGCGTAGAACAATACAAAAAAGAAATTAATTATGCCAAAAGATGCGTGTTACTATCAAGTAAAAAGACGATATAAAGTATTCCCATCCGCATATGCGAGTGGAGCTATAGCTAAATGTAGAAAAAACAAAGGTAAAAAGAAAAAATAATGGCTGTAAGAAAAACCAAAAAAGGAGCATCGCTCAAACGTTGGTTCAAAGAAAAATGGGTTGACGTTAGAACAGGTAAAGCTTGTGGTCGTAAAAAAGGCGACGGCAGAGGTGTACCGTATTGCAGGCCAAGCAAAAGAGTATCAAGTAAAACACCAAAAACATCAAGCGAAATGTCTTCATCTGAAAAAGCAAAAAAAATCAGAGAAAAGAAAAGCTTGGGACAACCAAAAGGAAAACCAAGAAGGGTCAAATCAGTTAAAAGAAGAAAATAAAATGGATACTCAAGATTTAAAAGTGTTAGCATTGAACACATCAGCATTTACAGTTTCAATGACTTCGGTTGAAGATATACTTAAAATAATATTATTATTAGTTTCAATAGGCTTTACTGTTCAAAGATGGTATGAAGTACATAAAAGGAATAAAGATAGTAAGTAGTTTATTATTTTGCATTGTAATATCTGCACAAGATATTAAAATAAACGATATAAAAAATTCAATTCAAACTGGTCCTTTAGTTGATAATAGGAACGTTGGGTTTGGTTTGAAAAATATATTAGAGGAAGTGGTTCAGGATCAAGATTATAACTTAAATGATAGGAGTGAAAATGTTTTAGATGTTGAGCTAATTTATTTTGATGTAAAACGTACTCAATCAAATATTGCATTGTATAGCAAATCATCGAGTCAAACCGAAATAATTGCTATTGCTAAATATAAAAAGAAAAAAGTAAAAGTAAAAGGCACTTCAAAAGACATTACAACTTCTTTAATTTTATTAAATGAACAAGGTAAGTTTACACAAAACAGTGTAAGCGTTGCATTAAAAAAATTATCTGAAAACATTATTAAGAAATTAAAACTATGAAAAAATTATTGTTTTTATTATTACCATTATTCTGCTTAGCACAAGATTTAAAACTTGATCACAGTTATACAAATGCCGAGGATTTTGCGGTTGGTGATACTATAACAATAAAGTTTAATACAATACAAGTTACAAATGATGTTGATCCTAACTTGTATATATTTGATTACGAATATAATAACAAATTGTTACAAAAGATTACTCATAGATTTAAAGTAACGGATAATTCAGCTAACACGAATGCACAAACATCGTTAACACATTGGGACGGTTATAAGTATAAAGTTTTAAGCACTTATGATGAAGATAATCTTTCAGCGCAGTATTTACACGGTTGGTTTAATAGAACGCAAGTACAAGGAGATACTAATTCGTATCCTACAGATAACGATTGGTCAGTTGAAAGAATAACAATTCAAGATGGGGTAGGTATAACATATAATAATACTTTAATTGAAGTTGATTTTAAAATTAAAGATAAAATTAATACTAACTATAGTAATTATAATAATGTAACCCATCTTAACTGGATGAGAGCTGAAGATAACTCAACATCAACAAAATACGATGTTGATGCAATGCAACAAAAAATAACACTATCTGATGTTGAAGGTGGTGATGCAGGTAGTGTTACTATAAATCTTAAAACAGAGAATGACAAACCGACACATTACAAATACGATATATTAAGTAATAATAATAGTGTAGCAAGTGGTAACTTTGATGCTAATTCTCAAGCTATTGTAACCGGTTTAGAAAACGATGTCAAATACGATATTAATATTACTGTTGACAATGAATTAGCATCGGATTGGTTAGATGATGTGGTTACTGTTACTGATGTATTTTTAGTATTTAAAGAAGCTATTGGTGCTGGTTCTAGCCCAAGTGGTTCAGCAAGTACGTTTACACATGCTCTCCAATCTTTATTGGGAGAAGTTAACAATAGCGGCAATGTAGACTTTGATGATTCTTATGTTATGCTTAGCCACATAATGGATGAAAATGTTAGTGAATACTTTACTAGCTCTACTAATGGCGCTAAAGATATTTGGGGAGAAAAAACACAATATGGATATGCTACAGATGATTATTACTTCGGACAAAAAAAACATTTTACACCTACTGATTCTAATAAGGTTTTTGATTTTGGTCACGGACTTATTGGGGACGTAGATTTTTCACATTCATTTGAGCCTATAGTTGAAGACGATGGCGAAGGAGTTCCGAGAATGCCTAGTGTGCAGGGTAAAATTGAAAATTTAGATTTAGATATTTCAACAAGTTTAGTTAACGATAAAGTGGAATTATTAGTTGAGCTCGAAAAAGATTACTTGGCGGGCATGCAATTCGTAATTCAGTTTGACGATACTATATTAGAATTTGAAGAAGTTCAATTCGATACAGGTAATCTATTAACTAATTTTGCAACAGAACGCGATAATAAATTATATTTTGGTAGTATTAGTGTAGAGAACCAAGAAAGTATTAAGGTTGGTAAACCTTATAAAATTATATTTAATACAAAACAAGCTGTAACAAATGCATCAGGTTTAATTTATTTTAAAACAACGGATGCTGTTACAAGCGATGGAACTAAAGTAATTTTAAAAATACAATAATGAAAAAACTTTTTATACTATTTTTATTCATAGGTTGCACCACAGAAGTGTATAATGAAAGACCAATACAAGATGTGCCTGAATCTTTATTTATGCCTGAAGCTGTGGGTTTAAAACTTGAAAGTTATATAGTGCAGGACAAAGTAAGAATAAATACTAAGCTACCTTCTGATGGTGATTATAGAATTAAAATATTAGATTTTACAAATACTATAATTAATCAAGAAATAATAAAAGGTAGAGAAGGAGATAACATATTAAATATATATGTTAATTCATTACCAGTTAGCTCATATACCGTAGAGCTATATACTAAAAACAATCAATTTATCGGTAGACAATCTTTTTCAATGAATTAATATGGGAGAAAAAACTAATATACTTGAAGAATTTAAAAAACAAATTGTAGCAACTGTAGGTATTATTATAACTGCAGCAGGCGGTTTATTTGTGGCTAATATGGAAAACATATTTACACCAGAAGAAGATTCACCACCACCTACAATGGAACAAACAATAACAATACCTCCGAGTGTTGTAAAAGATACTTTGGTTATAACTAAAACAGTTATACAAAAACCAAAGAAAGAGGAAAGAGAAATAGATTGGTAACATGAAAAAATTTATATTATGTGCGATATTTGTATCGGCT
>Ga0208666_1000208_pt1 | contig 29466 bp, 21 predicted proteins | sample 5B_taG_FD_184078 | JGI IMG/M metagenome (GOLD analysis project Ga0208666, IMG submission 184078) | Marine viral communities from the Subarctic Pacific Ocean - 5B_ETSP_OMZ_AT15132_CsCl metaG (SPAdes) (version 2) | ecosystem: Environmental > Aquatic > Marine > Oceanic | place: Pacific Ocean...
CCCAAAGTAGTCAGTAAAAGGCCCAGAGCATCAGTTGTTGCTGTAACCGGAAGCCCTGCCACATCCCTGACCCTAGACGATGCTAGTTTATTTCCTATCAGTTCTCCTAATACTAGTTACAAATTTAGAGTTGCATTTAGGAACGGAAGCGGAACAGTCAATCGTGGATTTTACGATAACAGGACAGGTAATGTATTGACAATTGTTAGTCCTGATAGTGGATTTACACCCTCAGTAGGTGACGAAATATATGTCGAAGACCTGCATGTTATACCCGGAACCACCGTATATCCTCAAGTGTTAGAAACATTCCTCAATAGGGCTTGGGCACACCCTTATTGTCCCGGCGGTCTAAGACAAGGTGACACTGTATGGATGAACATGCACTATACTAATCCTCATGCTATCGAAGGTTTGTTTTGTAAGAGTCGGGGAACGCTAAACGAAGCAGAAGTATGGACTGGCTTTAACGGTGGAGAAGGCACGCTTAACAACAATCCTAGAGATAGCATACCTTTAGAGAACTTCTTGATTGGTAATACTTGTATAGAAACCGCTAAGAATCTAGTTCAACATATCAACAAAACGATTGGACTAAATTATGAGGCTTTAGACGGTGACGCAGTTGTACCAGTAGTTGCTTACCTAGACCCTTACCAATGTACTGATGACTTTGTTAGAATACTGCTATACGATGTAGGTCATGACCGTGAGTTCATTGCATTCCAAGATTTACATATGCAAGTACAATCTAGCCCTGCTGCTGCTAAAGTAGGTTCAGAGTTGACTAATACGGAAGCCGGTACTATAGTAAGTTCAGTTACTGGTTCAGGTTCTCAACTGGATGTAGCAGCAGGTTTCCCTAGTCAAAGTAAATTACTACTTGCTACAGAAAAATCAGATTTTATAGAAGCCAGTTACGCACATGCTTCTGATGTTAATAAAAGTGTAACTGGTGGCTTATCCGAACATAATGTAGGTGGTTTAGGTAGGATAGCCAGAGATAGTTACAGTGCTAGAACTAATCCAGCCGTAGCATCCGCTAGTGATTCAATTACTGACCACCGGATAATAGATTCGACTAGTAGAGAATCATCTACTTTCTTTGATACACCTGACGGTACTAGAGTAATACCTGCTTTCTTGGCTATGAAGGGTATAAGGAACACCACTCTTGATTTGACATCTCACGATGAAACTCGATTACAATATCTAAACCATTGGAACCAAATGGACTTCGTTAGAAGACTTAGTATTGATTTAGGAGAAGTAGCCTTGAAAGATGGTGTGACCAACATAGAGTCTGCTGCTAGAGAAGTGGTTAGACTAATCAACCAAGCCGGTGCCAAAAACGGTAAGACACACGCTCGTAGACCTAACGACCAATTCTTAGGTGACGGTTCAAAGTTTGATTTGACCAGCCCCGGTCCTAAATCAAATGCTTACGCTAGTAACATAGACCCTGCTGCCACTCATCTTCATGCCGACTTCGCAGCAACTGCTTCTACTCACGACCCTGCTCCGTTTTGGGATACAAGTAAGGCTTTCTCTAGCCATGACCGTGGTACTCACATGGGTTATGTAAGAGCGCATCTAGGAAGAGTAGTGCTTGACTCGGAAGACAATCCGGGTTTTTCTATAGTAATACACTCTACTATTCCGGGTGCTGCTGGTCGTAACTTCTGTACTTGGTTAGACAGTAGTAAGGCACAGAGCCCTTACAGACCTCAGTTCCTTATTGGCCATGGTGGTAGATTTAGAAACTACTGGTGTCAACCTGATGAGGTAACTGGTGAAAACATGCACCCAGCCCCTATGCCTATCAACAGATTCGGTAGACCATTTGCTCCTATTACTACACTCAAAGAGCATCTACCTCCAGAAAACCCCAGTGACCCTTTCATAAATAATCTCAATCTAGGGGCAGACGGTATAACTGGTCCGGGGATATTAGCCGATGCTAATATAGAATTAGTCAGCGGTAGGAACAGTAATACTTTACTTAACGAATCATTTGAAACTAAAAGCCCTGCTTCTACTTTAGTAGATGGATTAAGGGTAGGTACTAGAGCAAAAGCCAGAATTAACTTCGGTGGCTTAACCCAAGCGGGTGTACCCGGCTGGGCACCAGATGTAAGTAAATGGGGCTATGATAATGACGGCTCACAGGCTAATTTCCGAACTAAATATGGTAATGCTTCTAACGCAGCCAGACCAATGACTGAAACTACTGTTGGTACGGCTGATGGTTACATACCACAGGATGATATGAAGAAGCAGAATATTGGCAAGTCACCGCTTTATGGGATAAGGATGGTTGACCACAGAGGCGATAACCACACTATTCGTTTTGTTTACAGACAGTTTGGTGAGAGTTTCTCTAACGACAATACCTACTTACCACCTACATTAGATGAAGAAGTTGTCATTCATTTTGATGACAGGGATGTTGGTCAAGGTGGTTTTACTGTTGGTAGAAACATGGTAGGCACTGGTGAAGTGTGCGGAGAAAAAACCGGCGGGACTCTTAAAACATTAAAAGGTAATCTTTGGAACAACTATCCTGCTCCAATTGTCGGGGTAAAGGTTGCTACAACTTATTCAAGTAGTACAATGACAGTAGTACTCGATGCTCCCTACGACACAAGTGCACCAGCAGTAATGCAAACTCATCCAGACATACTAGGTTATCTTGGCTTCCCAGAAAGCGGTATGTTCCAACTTTCTACACAAAGTGGTGTCCAAGGTCTGAATTTCTACTATACCAGTAGGACACACAACAATTACAGCGGTACTCACAAGTTCTTTGGAGTTGTTGGTGGTTCTAGCAGTCACAGTAATGGTGATTGGTTTATTAGCCCTAGAGTTAATTTTACTTGTTTACTAACAGACGAAGTAATAGCCGCTGCTGTAGAGTATGCTATTAATTCGTCAAACTCTGAGCAAGAAGGTGTAGAAGCATCTAGTTTCGACTGTACTCATATGTTTGCTCCTGATGGAAAAACATTAGGCGAATGGGGTGTCAGTCCTACTGCTATTAGAATAAAGACAATGGCTGACAACAAAACGCCTCTAAGTAAGTTGTTTGAAGTAGACAGAACCAAAGACTTTGGTTTACTTGACGGTGCTTCGACTGATGCTGTGGTAAGCAATAAGCACACTGGTGGTTTATCTACAGGAGAAATGGATACAGGTACTCGTTTAGATATTGGTTACATACCTTCTACTATACTTCAAATTACGACCAAATACAGAGGAGCGAATGCAAATACGGCCACTCCTGTACTAGTCGATAGCCAAAACAACATAGTCGATACTACAATCTGGCAAAGAAACCTAAGAGGTGAAAACTTCACTGATGTAGCAGGTGACCACATTATACCGAGAGTCGATTCACCCTGTATAGAAGTACACTCTTTTTCAAACCCCGATATAAGTGTAGCAACAGGCGAGTCTTGGGCTCTTCTAGGAAAGCCTGCCAGTGATACTGCTAATAGTTGGGGTGAGCCTTTTACTATTTGGCATAGTAATAACAACTGGGCATTAGTAAGAAGTAAGGCTGGTGTTGCTGACCCAGAAGAAATTGTAACTATTAGCAGCAAAAGTTCTGATTTCCCTAACCCTGCGGCTGGAGATATATTGTGGAAAAGGACTTCTAGTGCTTATACTGATATTAGTACAGATGGTGTCAGAAGAGCAGGTAGTAAACAATCTAGCCCATTCCTTTACTTCCGTGGTGGTAGAGATAGCCCAGACCACTGGGTGCCTCTCTACTTCGGTGGTGGATTTAGCGGTGCGGTTGTCGACATAAACGACGGTACGCAAAACGATTACGGTGAATTCTATACCCACCCGTATTCTTCTGGTCCGACAGGTAGTGCTGGTATGCAGAATATAGGAGAGGTGGCTGGCTCTTACGCACTACTCGATACCAATGCTATGTTGGCTATGTTTCCCGGTACACCTTATCTTGACCAACACAAAGGTCAGAATCATCCTCCTTTCTTTAACCAAGATGCTATACTTACCTTCGACATGGCTAAGGGTGCTAACAGTAAAGTGACAGGAATAGATTATACTGACGGTACAAACACAGTCAGTGTAAACATACCTAGTCCAATAGTTCTTAGATTTGCTCACCCTCACGCTAGATATAGTTCGTCAGGAAATTCAAACAACCAAACCACTTACATGATATTTGGTCCGGGTCAGGCTTTCCCACACAATATAGCAACACATGAGCCACAGGGTGCTGATATAGTCACGACAGGTAACGGCTACAGCGCAGTGCCTATTCACTACAATAACGATGCGACTAAAGATACATTCTTACCAAATCAACTGGCTAACGGTGATTTGACTGAACACAGTGGTTTCAACAGGGGTAGTGCTTATGCTCACTTACCTATGACTACTTTCTTCCAGAAAAACAACGAGGCTGCGTTTAACTATGTTATGAATTGGCAACCTACCAAAGGATTCCCGTCAGAAGATGCAAGTGCTACTAAAAGTTACGACCAAACAAATATAAAGGCTTTCTATTACGAAGGTAGTGGAGCAAGTCAAGTAGTTGGTAGAGTATTACCCAAACATTTCCATCCGTTTAATCATGTCCCTGTAGCAATTGCTGGTGGTGCTGCAAATACGATAGGTGGCTCTAATTTCCCTAAAACTAGGCGGTCTGCTGCTGTTTGGCACATGGATGGTGGATATCATCCGGGTGGTCATTTCTTAGATAACCATGTAAGTAAAAACCCTGACCACCCTACTGGTACTGCTGGTAGAATTGCTAATGGTAGCGGGGCTGCTAAGAATCCTACAGTTTTCAGACCTTGTGGTTTGTTAGCAAAGGCTTACTTAGGTTACTATGGAGGTACACCTACCAACCAATCGGTAACTGACAATATAGTCATAGTTGATGCAACTCGTGTTCAGAATGCAGAAGAATTGGCTACTATTATTAGTGCGTCGATTAATACATTCCCCGGTACAGACCCGCTCAAGGCTATGGGTGGTACATTTATGCCATCTATGCAAAATGCTCACAAGCAAGACAGATACGGTTGGGTTACAGCAATTGTTCAAAGTTATTCACAAGAAGAAGGCGGAAGCCCTGCTACTGTAGTCATCAATGGTAGTTTTGACAAATTACCTGAATATGGTTGGATAAGATTGAGTACCGGAAGTAAGGCTTATTACGCACCTTATGTATCAACATCTTATTCAGCACCTAACCTAACTTTAACATTAGGTAAAAATCCAGATACTACTGGAGGAGTTTCTACTAATTTCAGAAACCCTCATGACCATAGCCAACTGACTAGTCTTGCCGGAAGTACTACTTACGAGGCTTATGTTTGGACTAAAGCAGGTACTCACAGATATAATAATGATTCTGGCAATTCGGCCAGAGACCATATGACTCAAGTTCATTTTAGTGGATATGTAGACGCAGTAGACCGAACTAAAGCAGTAGGTGCAGTTGGCTGGCATGGAGAAAGATATTCTTACTTCAATTCGTTAGATATAGGTGGTAACACCTATGCTGCTGGTTTGGGTGCTTGGCATCCTTTCTTAGGTTTCAATCCTTATGGCGCTGCTGAAACTTGTTTGGCTGGCTCTTCTCCTGCTCCAGTAACGGGAGAAGGCTCTTTGTCGACTGCATTTGTATCTGACTTCTGCGTTACTGGATTATCTAGTAGACACCTAATAGTGATTAGTCATGAGAGCGAACTACCATTGGTTGCTAAGGCTGACCGTGACGGTATTACTTGTACGGGTGATATGTTGACTATGGCAGGTGTAGGAGAATCTATTCACGCTGGTACTATTGCTTGGGATACTGGAAAGGTTCACAACAAAGACAGATATGTCGGACCTGCTACTGCTGGTCCTCATGTAGAAGTACAAATTCACAAAAGTCAATTCAGGCCGACTACTGCTGATGACTACCCTAATGGTAATAATCTACCAGACGACTCCAAATGGCACCGTACTATACAAAGCGGTGATATGGTCAGGGCTAACGCTTGTAGATATCCTACTGGTGATTTGTTCTGGGATGAGAGTACTGTTTCACAAAATAATTTCCACGAAAACCAAGGTACTTATGCAACTGAATGTATAGGTATAACTGGGAAAACACATTATCTATCATCGAGCGCCAATCAAGGTAATACCGGACTATTCGGTTATTACAGTAAAAGAAGTGCGGCTAGAAACTTTTTACCAGAGCATGTGGTTTGGAAGCGAATGGATGGCGGTAGTCTTACCATGCCTGCTGTCAATGCTAGAGGGCTCGGTATGATTCCTTGGGTAAACAGAAAAGATAGTAGCGACACTGATTACAAGATGGTGGGTGAAAAGATACTAGGTAATGTTAGATTTAGTTTCGAGACAACCAACGCCGCCATGTTCCCTATCATCCAAGCACAAGAGTTGGGACATCCACAACTGGCCGAGCAACACCCTCTTGAAATAAGAAATGCTTTACTGATTCCTAACGAGCACAAGCAGTTTGAAAGTATGGTCGTAGTAGATGATACTGGTCAAGAGCATCGTATAGAAGGTGGCTCTCCTTTCGGTACCGTGATTATGGACTTCAGACATATCAGTGACAGAGAGATAGAAGGACTAGCCCCTGCCCTAGCGGGTGCAGGTGTTAATCCAAATCTAAAGATTAGATTACCTAATCCTGATGAGATACCGGGCAATATAGTAATTAGGTCAGGGTTTGATAGAATACAGGGCTATCAAAACGAAACAATTGGCTCTGGTGGTTTACAACACCCTGCTCAAAATATAACCCAGATAAGACAGATGTTTAACCACGAGTATGCTGGACCAAGAATGTGGCCCACTTGGGAGAGTAACGGGTGGGAGCATTTGAGCCAAGATGGTTCAGATATATCTGCCATCCTATACAACAGTAGACTTGCTTTCCCTGCTTCCAACAAAGAAGGTTGGGAAGACCATACAGACAACAACCCACTCAAGTCTTCATTCGAGCCTCATGACAGGTCTTTGTATTTCCATGTAACTAGAATGGGAACAACTATGACCCACAGATATGATTTACAAGAGTTGAATTTTATAGACGCTGATATTTCAGGCGGAATTATAGATGTGAATGAAAATCCAGAAACTAGTATTTGGCTAAACGGTACCCAGTTGAGTGGTGGTAGATTTTTCTTGAGAGTCTACAATCCAGAAACCGGCGAAGGTGTTATTGCTTCTTATACGCATTTAGCATCAAAGAAAGGCTTCGGAACTAGTTCCAACAAAGTTGTGTTTAGTCCTGACTTCGAGCAGTTCATTACAGATAATCATGGACTAGGGCGACTAAAGGTAGTTCCGTCTTATTATGTACCGGCTGGTACAACCAGAATGTTTGCTTCTCGTAGACTTCGTGACCACAGCGAATACAGTGGTGCAAGCCCAGATATGAAAAAGATAGATTGGTTTGGAATGTACAGCAACTTACCCGCTAATACAGGGGCTTTTGCAGGCAATTCTATACCCAGTCAATACATTAACGCCCCTAAGATGACACCTATGCCTATACCACGAATGGGGCATCATTACATCACTCCTACTATGGCGCTTATGCCGGGACACTATGCTCATCCTGCTTATCAAAGCCTATATGACTTACATCAAGCCTGTAAAAGTTCTAGTCACGAACCTTTGTCCACTTCCTTAACAGGTATAATCAAGGCTGACAGAACTAGCACTGCCAATACAGTTGATACTCAAGGGTTCAGTAAAGACCCACTTGTATGGTTTTCCACTCCCAGTGCGGCTTACAGCCCTAGTGATATACACGGCGGTGCATTTACTTTACTTACAGAAACTAAACTCAAATACGAAGGTTATGGCGTGGCTGCTAGTGTAGGTAACAACGCTGGTGCTGTAAATGCACAAGGTGGTCATACTCTTGTATTAGAGGCGGCTGCTACTTACACACTGAATAACCATTTCCCAGACCCGCTAGAAGTAGGCGCTTATCAGATTATCATTCAGCCGAATGTATTCAAACAGCAACTCAAAGGTTTCCACCAGAACCATAGCGATGCTGTCAAAGCACCGAGCGAGGCTGGTTCTAAAGTAACTGAGTTGACAGGTCAGCAGGTCAACACTGTGATTGCTATAGAAAAGAATGTGAGTACTAGAGGGGCTTATGCGTTGATTCTTTCAGAGGCTATGATGGCGGATGTAAGGGGTTGCGAAGTTATACTCAACGAAATAATACTAGACATAGACCCTGACCCCGGAAGCCAATTTACTAACTTACCACCATTAGCACTTTACAACCCTCTAGGTGTACAAGAGTCATCTAGTCCTAACTTTACAAGAAGAAGCCTACCTTACAGACCCGGAATGTTTGCTAGTTCTACTCCCGGTAGAACACTTAACATTCCTTGGTGGAGTATACTTCACAAAGACGGGGCTGCTGCCGCTGCCGCTGCTAAATTTAGATATCTTGAATGGCATAAGCCGGACAACTATTATGAGTTCTGTAGAGCATCTTATGGCTCTGTAGGTGCACAATTAACATTGGCAGGCTATCCTACTAGTTTCTTAGATATTTATGAACCACATAAGAGAAGTAGAAGTTTGAATCCTCACTGTGTGGTTATTGATAAAGAACAAGTTAGTGGTGAGATAGGAGTAGATAACGCCAATCTCTTCCCAATAGTACCTTATTACGGAGAATTATTAGAATATACCAAGAATGGTGTAAGATATACTGCTCCTTATACTGATGTTAGAGGCACACTTGCTACAGGAAGCCTAGGTCGAACAACTTTCTTTGACGGAGTTGCTAACACATCAGCAACTGCTGGCTTCTGGTCTAATTTAGCCGTTGGTGATATATTGACTTTGAGTAGACCATATAATAACGGAAGCGCAGGAGCAATCTATCTCGATTCTGATACGAGTGTAGTTACTCGCAATTTACCTCAGTTAGCCAACGGTAGTAGAGATACTAACTCATTACACCCAGCAGATGCATTCCTTTCGATGTGGCATCCTAATCTAGGAAGGCCATTTACTTGGTATAGCGATGACGCTTCTAGGGCTATTTACACCAAAGCAGGCGCTGCCGATACACCAGTCGACCAAAAACCTTACAACCATGTACCTGAGCACTTTGAAACTATACATTATCACGATTTCAATTATGTTTCAAGTAAAGGTCCTTTTGCGCTAGGAATGAAATGGATAGCCCCTCCTCACGACGCAGCCGCTACTGGTCAGGTATACACAGCCGCTCAGATAGATGCTTTATCTGATGGTGACGGTACACTTAACCATCAAGGTGGTACATCTGGAGGCAATAAGTACAACTTCTTCGGAATGTGGCCGGGCGGTAGCCATGGTGGTGGAGCGACTAGTAGACTAGAGTCTTATGGTCACTCTTTGATAGGTTGGGGTAGTGATACCTTTGGCATGGATTGCGAGACTTACCGAAATAATGACGGTGTTGAGACTCTGAGTTTACCCAATGATAGAAACAGGTGTTTCGGATATAGAATGGGTGTAAGGCAACTGTACAACAGGCCTCGTTGGTCGCCTTATGAAAGAGGCTGGTTAGAAGTAGCCGATTCAAATGCTATGCTTGGATACTACAACGGGCCGCTAATCCAACAAGATTCTAAGTCAGGCGGTTGGGAATTTACCGGACCATTAGGTGTAGGGCAAACAGATGTTGATTTCGATGCGCTTTATGTCGGTATTCTTGAAAAAATAACCCAAGTTTCTAGTCTACTGGGACAAGACCAACTTGGCCGCCAAGTTAGATATAGCGACGGTAGAAGAATGACCAGTTCATTCGGCTGCCCTGTTAGAACCGTAAGAAATGCTTCTACTGTAACTCGAATGTTCCCTAATGACGAAGAAGGTCAAGGTATAGAGGAACTGGCTAGGGCTCACCGTCATTATATGGTAGACTGGTGGGGCAATACTCGTGGCGAAGATGTCAGGCGTTTCCCTGTAAGAGGATTCGGTATGCGACCATCTTGGGACCCAGAAGACGCTTACAAAGATACCAATGTAGCACATAGACCTGCTGCCAACGACTTATTTGGTGGTGACGGCAGTGACAGACAAAGCGGTAATGCTAACACAGTCAACAACGATGCCACTAATATGGGTTTAGTAGACTGGTTTAATCCAGCCAGTATGCTTAGAGTAGGTGACAGAGGAGATGGAAGAGGCTGTAGATGGCCTACTGTGTTTAACGAAAGTTTGTTGATGGCTATCAGCGAAAATCATGATGCTACAGGTTTAGTATTATCAAGTAATACAGCGGAACCTACCTACGGACAAGGTTTGGTCAGACCAAGTAACGAAATATTACAGGCTGGTGAAATAGAAAGAGGTATCAGTGACAGAGTAGACCTTGATTCTGATGATGGATTACTTAAGCCAAGTGCACATGTCGGTGAGGCTACTGAAACTGTTAATGCAGATATTAGAGGCACTGAGCCTGTATCAAGAGATGATGTCAGGCTAGGATTAGATGTAGACACTGTAGCGGAACTTAACGATGGAGTAAGTCGTGAATATGTAGTTATGTCAACAGAGGCTCACAGTTTGCACACTGATAGAGAGGTCGGGCAAAGAACCAATGTCAGAGGAGCATATGACTTCGGAAGTAGAACTCTCAAAGATTTGGACATGACTGGACTTAACTGGAGTGCTGCTCCTGTTACTGGTGTTGTCAAACACTCAGATGCACATGCGATGTGGCCACTTGGTGGTACTTATGTGATTGATTGGAATAAACACGCTGGTAATCTTGATGTCACTGGATGGGGCAAAGATGGAGTTACATCATCATCTAATCCTTATCAAGATAGTAATCATCAACATCCACTGAAAGAGAATATCAACCATTCTGATAACAATATACAATTCTTGTACAGACCAGCGTTTGGACTTGACTTCAAACACAGTCAGATGTTTAGGTCTTATGTAGCACTGAAAGGTAGCAGTCCTCAAGAAAACTCAAACTTCTACAGGGCTACTGCTGGTGGTAAGTATGGTATGTTTACTAGTGATGCACCGGGTGCTAGAACAGGTACACCAAGTAGCCCACCTTACGCACCTGTATACACTGTAGACCCGACTAGTAGCATCACTGTTCCAGACAGCCAAGGGCCGAAGATACCCGGTGTCGATGTCACAGGTTACGACAAGTCAGATATTACCAACCCTGTGGCCAGAATGGTCATGTCAGAAAACACTCTTGAGCACTTCCGAGCCGACGCAAGTCGTCGTTCTATAGATGATGATGAGGGTGATTACAGTGTTCAACCAAGGCACAGTCAGACGCTACATCCAAAGGGTAGTAAAGGGGATGCATCTTATAATACCGGAGACCATAGTGGGGAGTGAACATGGCGCTAGGTAAGAATCTTTCAACTGGTCGGGCAGACGCTGCTCAGAACACTGTGATGAAGAAGATTCGTAAGCCACGCTTTGTTGACAATGCTGTCCGTCATGCTCAATACACCAAAGTGAAAGCGGGCTTTGCGGCTAACAAGCCTACCAAAACTGACTTTATACCTACACCTGAGCGCAGATACAAACTCATTGAGGAAGAAGATACTATCCGTTTGCTTCACAATCCAACAGGCAGTATGACTTACGAAGGCTCACTGTTCTATGATGGTGACAAGGCTAGGGCTAAGTTTACTAGCACTGTTGCAGCGTTAGAGGCTTTGATTTATCCAGCAACTGTTTTACCACCTTTAGTAGTCGGTAGTGAACATAATAACCAAGCCTTGGTATTATCAGAGGTTCAGAACGCTACAAAGGGTAACAGATACCGACTAGAGAACCTAAAAGGTAGCAAACTGAGTGATATCGGCTTCACCGATAAAACCATCCGTTTTGTTCAGAAAGTGGGAGTAGGGCTGAGGACTTCTGACCTCGCAATCAAGTTAGGCAACTCGTCTAAGAGTTCGATAAACGGTATCAAGGTCAAATCCCACAGCGGGACATTCGTTGCTAGGGACTTTTACGGAGTAGATTCGATAAATGCACTAAGATATCTAGCAAAACACGACTTTTATTCACCTAGAAGTGATAGATTTGGTAATTTACTGTATGTACCCCAGACGCAGATTGAAAGAGAACACTTTTTGAATGAAAATAGAGTGTCTGAGGGCACTTCTGAGAACAATAACGACGCTGTACCTAACAGAGTAGTAGTCAGAGGCAAGTCTAGGGCTAATAACGACCAAAATGTAGTCCAAGTTGACGATTTTGGTAGTCAAGTAGACACTGTTAACGAGGTTCCGGGCGGAATATCGGCACCAACTGCTCTAACTAAGGCTAGTGCTAGAAGAATAGGGCAAAACATGCTCAGAATGGCTAAAAAAGCCGGTGGCTCTAAGCAATACAGTGGTGTTTTAGCAGCAACACAAGTTCAGCCCGGAGATTTGGTAAATTACCAGTCAAGACACGACAGTGAGAAGAAAATAGTGCTGAGTGGGACTTATGACTTAATAAATCGCAAGTCTGACCTACATGTCAACTCAGTTGACGGTACATTGGAAGATGTTTTACAAAGATTCCAAGAAGTCGACATAAGTGGTAGTATGGATGATAATTTCGACAGAAACAGACAGTTTGGTGTAGAAGAATTCAGCACATCCTTTGGCTTGAAGATGAAAATCAACTGGGAAATTGCTGAAAGAGTAGATTCTAACAGAGGTGTTGGATTTAACCTTGGTCAACCTAATAGAGACACTTTACATGGTGCTCGTAGGCTACAAAGTACGGGCGTTCTCATAAACAACGGCGGTGGTTACGCAATCAATACTACATCATTTACAACCGATGGAGTAAATGCTAATTCTGTTTTTACTACAGATAACCAAGCGGTCTATACTAGCAACGGTAATAAGTTGGGCCACATACATTCGGCTAGTGTAGGAACTAATACTGTAGTGATTAAATCAAGAAGCGTTCACAAAGTGTTAGATAACGAAGAACTGTATCTATTACCAGAGACTCTACCAGAGTCCAGAAACAGCCATTTGAAGATAGGTGTTTCGCAAACTAAGTATTCGAGAAATAGGAGAGGATGATAGTGCCCGTATTAAATGAAGGAACGAGATTTTTGATAGATACGCTAAGAGCGAGAATAAACGAAGTAGTATTTGGCTTCGACGGAACAGTTGCCACTCAACAAGATGGGGGCATAGGTAGACCAGCAGTTGTAGTCAAACCGGATGTCAAGGTAATAGATGACAATACACTATCAATAGAAGCAAAACTGTCATTAGATGTGAGTTTCACGCTACCTCTGAGGGAAGTAGTTATCAGATACCAGAACCCAACAGATTCGACTGATACTACTGACTTTTGTAGATACACTTACAATTCTATAGAAAAGACAAGTAATAATGAAATTAAATTTTCAGCAGTAATAGAGGTGGGACAATGACTAATCCAAAAGCAGGACATACCAGTGCTACTGGTTACGGTACTAATTCACAAGGGCTTAGAGATGGCGATGGACTTACTAGTCCTAGCCTTACTAACCTGTATGAAGGACTACATGGTAACGGTATATTGCGGTTAGGTGATGGGGCTGCTGGTGATTCTCTAAGAAACAGTATAATTTCAGGAACACCGGGGTTTGTCACTATATCTAGCGGAGGAGTTGTTACTGTAAACGGTGGCTACTGTGTACTTGACGGTATATTGTATAAGTTTGCTAACGGTCCATCTGGAACAGAAGCGTTTACCGTAGGTACCAGTACTAACTTCGCAGGCGATTTACCAAGTGTACCTAGTTCTAGTGGTGAAGTATTCGTAGTGGTCTACCTAGTGGGTAGAACAACACCGGAAGCCAACATCATGTACGAAATAGGTACACCTGTAACAGCATCAGCAGGTACGCCACTAATACCAAACAGATTCCTTTCTGACCCAAGTATCACTGCTAATACTGACTCTAATCACCACAGTAGTGTACTCGCTGTACTCAGATACACGGTGTCGTCGGGCGCTGCTAATATCAACGCAGCACTAAGCACTACTGCTACTGTATTCGACAGAAGGACATTCATTAGAAACAGCCCACTCTATCTAACACCTATGACAGACGGTTCTATAGGAGATGTAACTACATCAAACGCTGTAAAATCCGCTGGCGATATGGATGCTTTCTTTGCCTCGCCTGAAAATGGAGATTTGGCTGGCAGCCCCTTTGGTGCAATCTGGCAGAGCCATCGTGAAGATAGGTCAAGTGGTAAGCATGGTGTAATCTACGCTGCTATACCTAAGAACTTACACGCTACTGCTGCAACAGAAACCGTAGTATTAGGACCTAACAGGATATCTATACTAACGGCTAATACTACCTTTACTTTCGACCAAGAAAATATCTTCTTAGTTAATCCAAATGGCGGTAGTGCTCACGCTACCTTGACTGCTAGCGGTGATTTCCCATCAGGCCATGTTATCGAGGTCCGAAATATATCTACTGCGGGCTCATTCAACACAGTATTCAACGCTAAAACTGACAATGCCGCTGCTGCAAATATAAACATAGCAAACGGTAAGTATGCTAGGTTTGCCTATGATGGCACTGACTGGCACTTGTTGTTCAAGAGTTGATGTAGTGGGTAGACTAATAGAGATGCTTAGGCATAAGTGCGAGAACTGTAATAGGCTCTCACTACCTTTGACAATCTCAGGGAAATACCTGACAGGTGAACCAGTAGTGCTTCACGAATGTTCTTTCTGTGGCTACATAAGGTTCCACGGTCAACTTGGATTCAAGGGTGTTCGCAAGCGCAAGGCTGAACCCTTGTCCAAGAAGGCTAATGGCCGCTTGTCCCGTTATCTCAGACAAATGGCTGAGAAGTTAGGAAGGTAGTTACTCTTCCTCGTCTTTTCCACGGAGACACGCTAAGCAGAATCTAAATCCTTTATGGGCTAGATTGAAACAGCCTCTTTTTGAGCATAGTCTCATGTCACTCGCCACGCTTTACTACGATATCGTCTATCCTTAGTATGCTGATGGTGACTTCGCTAGCAGATTGTACTGCTTGCTTGACTAGACTGAGTGGTTCCCATACATTGGCTTCTACCATGGAACAAGACCCACCATTCTCTATATCTGGACCAGCGTCGCTGTTACCTTGTTGATGTTCGTTTCTTAGAGTCAATACAGTGTCTAGTGGGTCATGTCCTGCGTTCTCAGCGATGGTAGCGGGTATGGACTCAAGAGCCTCAGCAAACGCATCGATAGCCATCTGCTCTCTACCACCTGCTTCCGCAGCCCTTTGCCTTAGATGTAGGGCTGCATTCAGATAAGCAGAGCCGCCACCGGGTACTACGCCTAGAGTAGTGTAAGCCAAGCAGACCACACCTAGTGCGTCTTCAAAGCCACGCTCAGTCTCGTCAAGAGTCTGTTTAGTAGCACCTCTTAGAATTAGTGTAGTAACTTCTCCTTTGCCTTTGACAACGACATACTTCATGTCACCGATAGTCTTACACTCTGCATCGCAATCTACAGCCTCTTGTAGGTCTTCTGTAGTGTGGGCTATAGTAGCGTTGAGCAGTTTAGATAAAGCGGTCATATCACTCTCAGGAACTCTATGAACTAGAGAAATACCTTGTTTTGCTAGTGTCGCAGCAACTACCTCATTTACGCTATCTCTGACGAATACAATACCGCCATCCGGTAGCATATTGGCTATTTGTTGTCCTTTTTCGACCCAGTTGTCACGACCAGTTTGTCGCTTATACTGTTGATATTCAGCAGCAGAGCCTAAACTTAGTTGTACATTGTCATCGCTTTTACTGTCACTCAAACCAGTGTTGATGAGGATAGCCTTACCATTAGGTAGCATAGGCATAGCGGGTAGAATGAACTCTTTGTGCAATACTACCCCACTAAAGCAAGATGAATCATCTAGGCTACCACCCGGCTGACATAGAACACGGATGCGGTCAAACTCTCCACCAGCCTTCTCAACAGCATCTACACACAGTGCACTTACATGCTCTATACTAGATTCAAGCGCTTTGCCTGTAATTGAAGTCTTGGCTACATTCTGTAAATGGTCTTTTGCATCTACCTTGAGTGTCTCAAGATGCTCAGTAGTCCACCTAGACGCCTGTCGATAACCTCTACAGATTACATTGGCGTGTAGACCTTTGTTAAACAGGAGTTCGCTGTTACCCAGTAGTTCGCCTGCTAAGACCACTGTACTCGTAGTACCATCATAGCACATACTTTCCTGTGTGTTGGCAGCCTCGACTACCATTTTAGCGGCAGGGTGACTTGCATCTAACTCCTGCAATATGGTAGCACCGTCGTTAGTAACTATTACATTGCCACCAGCGTCTACCATCATCTTGTCCATCCCCATCGGACCAAGTGTAGTTTTCACTGTTCCGACAGTTCTCTTTGCTGCTCTTATATTGTGCACTACTGCACTAATGTTCTGTTCTTGTTCGTTCATTGTTTTCCCTCTCAAAATGTTTTTCCAATATGGAATCTATACAGGAATTACATACTCGGTGCTTAGCACAGCGTACTCCTTCCCAGTTATCTCTATTACATACTTCGCAGACTATCATAACCATTACCAGTCCACCTCGTATTCTTTGACATCCCCTGTCTTTCTGCACCTTGCCTTTACGATACCCTCATCAACACCATGTTTCCAAAGGTCGTATACAAGTTCGGCATCTTTCAGGCAATATTCAGCGACTTTGCTGTAATTACCCTTGCGCCACTCTACTGGGGCATCGTGACTATTCATAAGTTTACCCTTGTTCAAAGTATGATAACACGCATCTGAAAGTGGTACTGCGTGACCCACTATGTTTTTCAACAAAACAGATGTGTCAAAGACCTGTTCCTGTGACTTTGCCATAATGTCTCCAGCAGTCCAGCAGTCTAGTGCGTCTCGAATGATAGGTAAGTCAAACCCTTTGAGGTTGTGACCTAGTACCATACCGCCCTTAGCAACATGCTCCGCCAAGTCATCACCGATAATTTTAGGATGCATTTTCTTGACAATCGTACCTTCGGGTAGATACTTAGATACTGATTCATTAGAATAAACAGTACCTTGTTCTCCATCCCAAGTAGCAACTACAGTGGGTTCAAACAAGTGACTGTGACCCCATCCTCCTATCTCATGAGAGAAATTCGCTGTTTCAATATCTAAGGCTAACATGTTTGACATACTACATCCTCCATACACATTTTGCACCAGTCGCAGACCAACACAGGGTTCTTCCAATGCATTCCTATATAGTACCCCCCTATGTCTTTTCCTATCTTAGATTCACAAAATACGCATTCAAAGTCCCAAATCGAAGACATCAATTTTTACCCCCATCTTGCTTAGATTTACTTACATAGTCATCTCTAAGTTTGACATACTTGGATACTCCTTCTCTTGTTTCTTTGAACATCTTAGCACCGTAATCGTTGTACTTACCGTTGACAGAGCCCTTACTACTTAAGTTGGCTAACTTACCAAACACCTTGTACATCTCAGCCTTCTTGACCCAGTTAACGCCTCTTTGGTCATCAAAGTCAAATCTTTCACATTGATTGTATGCGCTCTTCCAGTGACCTTCCATCTTCTTCTTTTCATTACCGCCGGAGCCGACTTTGACTTCGGACTCAAGCCACTGGATTAGATTTTGATATAGGTCGAATAAGATTTCCTTAGCCATATCTATATGGTCTCCACGGACAGTCCATGTGCCTTCAATCATAGCCATATGATGAGCCAGTACATTGGTATAGTTCTGTAGACCCATGATGAAAGATGCACAGATACCCTGTTTCTCAGGACCCATTGGCTCTACTAGTGTGTAGTATTCGTCAATAGCCGCAATGAGAGCAGGCCTATATGAACTGTCCACCTTGAACATTCTGTCCATTACACTCATGACTGTAGTTTCTTTATCATCATCACCCATTTCTTGCCATTCTAAATGAGAGAGGCCGCTGAGTTTCAACACCCTGTCTCTAAGGTTTGTCTTAAGTTCGCTAAAGAAGTCAGCAACTTTGTCAAAGGATACTTCAAACTCTGGCTTACTGTGAACTGATTCAGCCAGTTCGTGATTGACATCTCTTTTCATGTCAAGTGTCCAGTGCCTCCAGTAAGTCAGTACACGCTGGAAGATACCCTTGTCAAGTACATGCTCCTTGATACCCTTTGGAGGGTAGGTAGTAATCCACAGAGACACCTCAGATTTGACACTGAATGTGTCTCTTGCCATGTGCTTAGTGAGTATGTTACGACCAGTACCTGCTGAGTTTAACGCAGATTGTAAAAACAAAGTAGTGTTCTCATTGTGCTGTCCACCCTTTAGTAGAACAGAGCCTTCATCGAAGTTCAGACCTTTACGACCCCCAAGTATACCTTCTCTTACCTGCATGTCAGGGTTTCTTGGGTCTTCCGAATCAGGGTCGGGTACCAGTGTACCTACTAACGCTGCATCGTTACCAGAGTTGTAGTCAACTGACTTGAGACCGGCCGCTTTCAGTACCTTTTCTATAATCTGATAAGACGCTGATTTACCAGTCCTAGTATCCTGTATCCAGAATACACTGACTCTTGGGTCAAGGTTACTTCCTCCCACTGGTATTCTTGCATAGCCTACAGAAGCCTGTCCAAGAATAAAGAAAAAGGATAGTAATCCCGGTATCTCATTGTTCTTACTTACCTGATTGAAGTGGTCAAGATAACCTTTCAATATTGGGTATTTGTGTACGCATTCGTAATTATCTGCTCGGTGTTCCATCATTTTCATTTCCCTCTCTTATTGTATGTCTTTTGGACTTTGACTGGTTCCTCTGAGGTCAGTACATTTAGTAATCTCTGCCTCAAAGTTTTACCCATACCCTTTACTTGCTTTAGTGATTCTAAGTAGAGCATCTCTTCTATAGAACCGCACTTAGCGAGCAACTTATCTACCAAGTCTGGACCGAAACCGGGTATGGTTATCAGCATATCAGCCCTTACATCATTGGTACTTACTCTTGTTACTGCTCTTGCACCATGCCTACTGGCTGGCTTATGCATTTTACTGTGAAGTTTGGCTATGAACATAGCCGCTTCTGAATGGTCCTTTGCACGATATATGTGACAATCGAAGTCAGCCATTATTCGTGCGAATGTACCTAATAGTTCATTCATGACCTTGGAATATGATATATTTCTACCTTGTTTTTTAGAGAGTGCTACATACTTGGCTATGTCACCATGTACAACAAGGAACACTCTTTCGCAGTTAGCGTCTAGGTTATCTATTTGCCTCATTAGATGACCGCTATGGCTAGATTGGAATAGGTCTGAAAGGCTCTTACACTCTATGTGAGCATTACCCGCTTTGTAGTCACCCATACCTTGCAGATGCTCTTTCTTGGTGGCAAAGCCTTGCCTCTCGGCAGCACGAATAACAGCATCGTGCAATTGACCTCTTTCATTAGTGTCTATTATCAAAGGTGTTTTACTCATAACCTCTCCTCCTACACCCTGCACACTTTGTTATGGTTCTGTCGAACAGAATACCGCCGCACCTATGACCTACTTTTGTTGTACGAGTGCACTTTAATTCATCGGGAACTCTCAAGTTATACCTACAAGATTGACAGATAATAACAGGGTCTTCTAGGCCTTCATACCTGTCTTTCATTGTCTTAGTGGCTCTTACACGATTACCACATATTTCGCAATAGTATAATGACATTTATTCTTCCTCCGTTATAGCGCCTGTTCCATCCCAGTATCTACACTTACCTAGACAAAGCCCTTTCTTCCAGAGCATGGAACATGTCTGTGGGTAATCTGTACCTATGATAGTGCTTACTTGGTATCGGGTAGTGCTTTCGTTGAAGTCAGCCCATTGAAGTGAGCGAATGTAGTCTACAATGATTTCGGTATGCTTGGCTTTATTTTCTTCTGTCAACTTCCAAGCAGGCATAAAATATCTCAGGCGTTTTGATAGGAATTTAGCAAGTTGTACTCTTGCATCGTGACTAGGGTTACTACCTATCCTACAAGCCGCTGAGTTTAGACAGGGTAGTATGATTACCCCATCTGTAGAGGCAGTAGGTAAGTCAATAGGTGCTGAGTTAGGATTGAAGATTTGGCTTCTTTCCTTTATCTTTCTGACTGTCAACTTTAGACCTTCTGCACCATAAGATATCATACCAGCCTTCGCTTCTTCTGCTTTGTCCATTATGAAATCAATACCCCGTTCCATATCGTTTGTAGACAACGGTATAGACCAAAGCCCCCTCTTAGCATTATACGAGTTAGGTATCCTAATCATACCACTAGTATCGAAGGGGACTGCTGGGTCTGAGCAAAACAAACCTAACTCAACAACCCAATCATTGACTGTCTGCATACCTGCTTCTTTGATTGCTGATAGACTGTTGGGTCCACTCGGCATGTATTCTTTATCAAGCATGACCCATACATGGAAACCTCCCCCACTGTACCATACAGCGTGTGATATGTCCCTATCTAGTAGATGGTAATGTAGAGTCATAGTCTGCTCAAGAGCAACCTCTATCTCCACATCTGGCCTATCCCTTTCTCTGAAATTCTTAGGGTCAAAGTCCATGACAAAGTGCCTGACAATAGGGGTCATCAAATCAACACGCTTGTTGTGCGGTTGCTGCAAACCTCTGTAGCCGTACACTGTCATGAAGGCGTTTGATACACCGTTCTTACCAGCCCAGTATCTTTCTAAGTCTTGATTTGACCTAACGAGTTTTCTGAAACCTTTACCCTTCTCGGTGCTAAGTTCCATCACCTCCCTAGGAAAATCAAATACTATCTTCATCTCAATCACGCTTTACTTTCTCAACTATCTCTCTTAATGTGGCAACAAAGTCGTCTATATCTCGCAGTAATGATTTGTTTAAATTGAGATAAAGTGGACCTTTCGGCCCACCACTCTTATCAAACTCATACAAACTGGTCTGTATGGCAACCGAGTAGTTTTTACCTTGACCTAACTTGGTAAAAGTAGCATCTACTGGTCTATCGACTAGAGGCGACAAAAGCACCTCGATTGTTCTCCCTATCATATCTTCATTCATTTTGTTCACTCTCGTATTTCTTTATGTATTCTTGTGGGTCATCGGTCCCATCCCAACTTGGACAGATGCTCTTAAAAGAGCACCAAGCGCATTTACCTGTACTAGGTTTTGTTGGAAAATCATCTGTCAAGTAAGCCGTAATTAAGGCTGTCTTGAGTTTCTCTATCTTTTTTCGATAGGTATTTACTGTTCTGGTGTTTAGTTCCTCGTAAATTATACGGTCTACTGCTCTTTGTTGATATCCATACTTATTGTATGTGTCTAGTTTAGCAACAGAGCCTGCTGGATAAACCCACCCCCAGTGAGTTACATCTTGGTATGCGTGGTCAGCCTTCTTTAACAGATACTGGTAGAAAGCCATCTCAGTTCTCATTGATTGCATTTTGAACTTAGAGTCACTCCACTCGTCGTCTTTACCTTTAGACTGCACCCATTTACCTGTTTTCAATTCCATAATGGCCACGCCTTCTTCTTCACTAAAACCACGGTCAATACTCCCTGCATAATGTATAGGTATAGGTATCATCTCACCGTTGAATTCAAATTCCTCATCGACATGAGCGTGTACTTCTAACTCATTCATAATCGGTAAGTATTTCTCTGGACCAGTTGACAATAGTCTTTCCAAGTCCCATCTAATTCTTGTCTCAATGATGGGTTCTTCTCCTAATGTGTATTCCTTTTCGGGTAGTACACTTAATGCCAGAGTCAACGCTTCCTCTCGCTTATCTCTCTGCATTAGTTTGAATAGTTCTTCAACAATAGGTATAGCGCTGTCATAGAACAATTCTACAGCATCGTGTACATTGGTACCCTTAGTCATTGCATCAGTAGTAGGTTCAGGTAGTCTGTGAATACGCTTGTATTGATACTGTTTAGGACAGAAGTCAAAGTCACTGGTAAGACTAGTCTTCGTAATACGGAGCATCTTCTCATGCCCCGGCTCCCATTGGTATGTTGATTTAGCATATGCTGCCCAGTCTCTACTCATTCTTCCATCTCCAGTTCAATTAGTTTCTGTAAATACACAGCCAAATCCATCGCTTCTTCTTGAGCGTGAATGAGCCATTCTAATTTAGACAGAGGCGCAGTCTCCATAGTAACCCCATACTTACCTTTACCGACTTCAGCCCTTTGTTGAATACGCTTACATACTTCGTCTTCTATTCTGCTCATATTATCACCAATACTTTTTGGGTTGTGCGGCACCAGATGCGAACTCTAAGTTCCAATCTAAGGCGCCAAAGATACCCTTCATCTTTTGCTTAACTAACTTGTCGACCATTTTGTCATAGTCCAAATCGAATCCATCTAGGTCTGTTTCTTTCTGATACACTACCACATCTGTGGGTGGTAAGTTGTCAGGCGCTTTAATGACATAGACCCAGTTAACACTGTCACCTTCACCGTACTTGTCTGTAGTAGCCAAATGTTCGTTGAAGTACCTAGCACCCTTTACAGCACCACCAGTAGTCGTAGCGTAAGCGCTGAGTGATTTCTGTAATCGTGTGGTGCTCGCTATCTCTGATAACTCTACATCTCCTCTTTTGATTCTCTTGGATATCGGCCTAATCATACCGATTACCTCATCTTCATCGGCACCCGAACATATTGCTGTTAGTACATCGTTCTCCAAGTTTTTAGAGATAGGTGCCAGAGTACTGATTTTACCCCACCTTGCTGACTTCTTCTTACCTTCATCTTCTGGAGGCCAAGAACAGATACCGTAATACAGATTCTTACCCCCTACAATCCAATAAGGCATGTAAGCCTCAAACTCTACAATCAAATGACTAGACTCGTGTTCTCTTTGAACTGTCTCAGTCAAATGCTTGGCAAGGGCGTGCGCCTCATCAAACGGCACTTGTACGAAAGCAGAATCGGTGTGCCCGTATAGGGAACTATAGCCTTGATTCTCTGATTCTTCCATAAGGAATTTAATTGCTCTCCGACCACAGGCTGTGATAGCACTGGCTATGTCGAAGTCACACCAGCCCCAGTGAGCACTGGCGACCATGCCGTACTGTGACGCCATGACCCTCTTGGTAGCAAGTTGCATTGTATTCCAACCTGCTCTCTCAGTGTCATCCCTTGCTTCTCTCATTCTACGCTTGTATTCGTCACGCAGTTCAAACATCTCATTGACAATCTTAGGGAGCAGTGCGTCTGTACCCTGCATCCAACATGTACCGTCAGGTAGTTCTCTGACATTAGCCTCGTTCTTACGATGGCTTGGAACTTGGGTCTCCCAAGATAGATTATGACTCAGTATGATACTTGGGTACAAACCCTTGTAATCTACACAAGCCACACCCTCGTATCTACCGGGCTTGGGAGGTGGAATGAAAGCACCTTCATACTCTTGCTTCTCTTGTCGAGAACGAGTCGGTGCTTTCCAATGAGTTCTTCTTTGGAGAAGTCCTCTAGCGAATCTTGTCACATTGTGACATGATGGGAATGATACTCCGCATATCCTTTGTAAGGACATGAAGAAATTGAGGACATGGTTATCTTCATCTATTTTCTTGAGGAGTATAGTATCTTGCATACAGTAATCAACATAGTCGTCAAATCTTTCAGTCCAACCAGTGAATACATCCATCTCGAATTTACCACCATAACCTAGTGTCTCAGAGATTGTTTGTAACTTTCTATTCTTCAATTGAGGTTGACCACTGTCTTTCCATACACGCTCAAAGCCACTACCACTTCTCAGCGGGGCGGCTGTATCAAAGCATAGTCTACCAATGAGTGGTTGCGCTACATAATCGTATGAACCATCTTGCCTTGGTCGTATAACCCTACCTAAAGGGCTTAGTTTCCTGTGGTCAGATAATCTTCTAATTAGATGAGGTAGGTCAGCCCACATGATAGCATGGGCTACAAACACATCTGGGTTACATTCTTCCATGTAGTTGAGGAAAGCAGTGTGCATGTCCTCTTCTGAGCCATATAGATGTCTTTCGTAAGTAAACTTGACAGGCACTCCTTTGACAGTATATTCGACTTCTTTCTCTTCGATGAAATGGTCCATCTCGTACAGGTCAGTTGGATTGTCCTTCATCCAACAAAAGGATATGTTACGATTGTTATAGGAATCGACTACAGCCATGACGGTTGTCTCATCTGTCTTCGGGTCCCACTCAAGGTCAAAGTGCCATACTCTTGGTTTCCATTCGGGCATTTCTGATATGTTGTCAATGAGATACCTATCGACCAGACTGAGGTCTGCTTCCCATGTGAAGCCAAACTCTCTTGCCATGTCCCTGATGTCACTGTTACGATATGCGTAGACTTTGATTAGCAGGTCACCAGTTCTCAACGCTTCTGCTGTGTCTGTCTCGTCTACATAGGAACCGGGGTATCTGTTCAAGACTCTTTCAATTACTCGCTTAGGAGTGGAAGCCTTAATCCAGAAATACGGTTCAAAGTCCGTAACGGTTTCTTCAATCAGATTACCCTCAGTATCACGCCACCTCTTGTAGATGTGGTCGGGACCTGTGGGGTCTGGTCGAAAGGTATCAATTATCATATCTATTCCTCTTCATTTATCAAAACATAAGTCACATCAGCACCGCACGATGAGCAATGTAGTGTTGCCACTATACCATCTCCCTCGTATCCGTAGTCTTCTGCGTCAAAATCTGCACCCCAAATGAGTCTGCCGCCGCATAGCCAACAAACATCTCTTCTTTGGTTGTTCACATGTATGTAGTTGGTCATATTCAGTCCTCCTCGTATTCTTGGTCCATTATCACCATTAGGAAGTTGGTAGACGGTTGCTCTAATACAAGCACTGTCTCATCACCTGTATACAGGTTCAACTCACCGTTAGGTAGATTGGATAATAACTCTGGAAGCCACTTGTCAAATGCCGACCTTGCGGAAATCTCAGGCGAAGCGATGCTACTCAGAGGAGCCCGCACGAACATCTTACCAGTGGCTGACTTGCCTCCCCGTATGACTAACTCCTGCCCTTGTGGGTCGAACTCAGTCTTACAAGAGTACTTGTCACCCAAGACTTTCTTGAAGCCTGTTGCTGGTTTCAGCGATTCGGCTGTAACTCTGGCATGGTAGTTAAGTGATAGATTAGCCCACTTCTGCCACATACTCTCTTCCGATTGACGGATGAGTCTTTCCATCAAACCGACCATTTCTTGGGACTTGATGTAGGATGATGTAGGTAGTTGTAAACTAGCCTTGTCACCCTGTATGTGTAATGTACCTGTTTTGGCACTTTGATTGATTGTCATATCAGCACTCTTGGCTGTCGCAATAAAGGACTTGAGTTTTGGAATGTCGCTGACATATATGTTACCTGTCTGACCAGTACCGCAATCTACCTTCCTACGAATGTAGTGGGTCTGTTGGCCTACTGACGCTACTATCCCTTCGGCTGTAACTTTGATAACCAAGTCACCTAGGTCTTTACCAAAACTCCCTAAGAAGTTGTTGAATGTTTCTCTACTTACTGTAAAATCTACCATGTTTATCACCTACAAAAGGCGGGGGAAACGAGTTCGTGCTGAAAAAGGAAAATACACCAAAAAGCAAACCTACGGACACTATCTCAAGGGTTGGAAAATTTTCCCGTTATTACCTGATAAACCCCCATGAGTTTGATTATTGAATTCCTCCGATTGCTCCGTCTCTTAATTCAGGTAGACCATACCATTTGGCATCTTCTCCTTTCTTAGTTACGAAGTAAACTCTTTCTTGACCATGTAAATTAGGATTCAACTTAGACTTGAAGAAAGTAGCAGTGTGCTGTACTTCCCCTGTAGGAGAGCCGTCGTTATTACGCACCTTCTTACCTTTACACCATACTATTTGCCAAAGGTCCTTGTTAGCACTTGAATGCCATGCAAACTTCCATCCTTCAAATTCTGGCTGACTATCCTTATCTTCTTTCAAGTGACTTTCCCAGTAAACATCTACACCCAAAGCGTTCAGTTTCCTACAGATACCTGTAAGTTGCTTGAATCGAGTAGCACGAATGTTCCAGTTCCAACCAACTTCTTGGTTTAACTTGGAATGACTTGCTTCGATTGCATCTTTAGCATCCATGTCTAGGTCATAAATCTTCATACAATCAATACACATAGCATCGAACTGGTCTACACCAGTAACGAAGAATGTTCTAAGTAGAGGTTCATCAAAGCCAGCCTGTTGCTGGCGCTCTGCATACTCGATTGCATATCTACCGATGTCCATAACTCGTTGGAAGGTAAGTAAATAGTTGTAAGCGGTCCTGTCTTCCATCTGCATGACCCAAGGGCTGAATACCCTTACATTGTTACTTTCCCTGTAGTGAGCCTGCTTGCATGATAGTGCTCCGTTATCGAAATCTACAGCCATCATAAGACCATCTGGGTATCTGTTGAAGTGTGCATCAAAGACAACACCACTCTTACCTGTACCTTCATGCCCTACGACACCACAGAAAATACTACTGGGCGAGATAATAGGGTTGTCTGATTGTGCAATCATCTCTGCTTCTATGTCAGGAAAACTGCTGACAAATTGGGTGGAGGTGACTTGCTGAGGAGGTGCCTGCTCTTGTACAGGCTGCTCCGGTACAGTTTCCTGCACTGGTGCTGTCGCCTTCTCCTCAACAATATCAGCGACCTTAGTCTGGTCATTTCCTGATGCTAGTGCTCCCCAACCACTCATTACTGGTCACCTCCGAATTGATTCAAATCTGTGCTACCTGTGCCGCCAGAAGGTCTTGCGGTCTTTGGCGGGACATAGATACCTAGGGCACCTATACTTGGTAGCATCTCATCTTTGTAAGGTCTGATACGCAATCGACCAACTATGATTACTTGAGTCTTCTCTGCATAAGGTATCCACTTTCCATCTTTCTGGAATTCAAACGGGTGGTCTTCGTCATTCATTCTACCGGGTATCCATACAGTTACAGTGGATGCGAAACTCTCTCTGCCGAATCTGGACTGTAGTCCGAGGTTAGTGATATTGATTCGGTAACTTCTACCAGTAGGGTCTACTGTACTTTCAGACGGTTCTCTGTTAAGTAGACTGACATACCCCTTAGTGATTACTACTGGGTTGTATGTAGTACCGTTGGCACCTATGACCTTTCTTTCACCGTGAGCCTCTAGCAACTCTGATAGGTCAACATACTCGTTGTGCATGTTGTCATCAGTTAACAGGCGCTCTGCTGTAAATGATTTTCTTAGGTTCTCTGGTAACCACTTGTCAGTATACTCTACTTTCTCAGCAAAGTCCCTGTTAGTGTAAAGAGTGTCTCTGTCAGCCTTTGGCTCAACTACTTGTATCTTACATGCGGTCCATCTTTGATAGTCTACATCCATGTTGTTACCACTTACACTGACACGCCATTTCTTAATCTCATTACTGTTTTCAGCGGAGCCTAAGAAGTAAAGCGTTCTGCTGACACTGGTAGGCGCCATTGGCTTTGTACTGTCGTTCTGTTTGTTTAGTAGACAAAGTATCTCATCATTGTGTTCAAAGGCAAACCATGGCAAGTCGCTACCTTGTAGTCGCTCGCCGCTTGGTTGACCGTTGACATACCACTCACCGCTCTTAGCGGTAACGATACCAATGTGCCCTTCGTCAACTGCTCTTCCTCGATTGGACTTGAATACATTCATTGCCCTCTCCATCATACCAGCCCTCTGGTCTCTGTTCTCATTCTCTGCACCAACAAACATACCAACGAAGGTAACGGTCTCACGGCCACCGCCGCTTGAGCCACCCAAGTTTCTGGTTTCAATTACAAACTGTTCACTCCATTGGGTTAGGTAGAAAGGGTCTTCGGATAGTGGGTTGTCTACACTGTATTCAACCTTTAGCCAAGCACAAAATTCATTCACTGCTTCGCCTACTTTCTTTCCTACTCTTTCACCATAACCACTGAGTCGTTCTAATACATCTTCTGGCCATTTTCTTTCTTCATTATCTGTCATGTCTATTTCTCCTTGTTATATTTCATTTTTGCTATAAAGTACTCAACAAACGCCAAGTCATCATCCGGCCACTGAGTAGCCAGTATGACGAACTCGCCATAAGTGAGCATAAAATTGTGCCATTCGTCGTCACTCCCCATGAGTGGCTTGGCACGATATCTGAGTCCCTTTAGGATACCCAGTCTTGACTGGCCAGACTCAAGGGCCTGTGCCAGATAAGCGGTCACCTTCGGGAAGTCTTCTCCCAGAAGATGTACAGCCGCCTTGTTGAGATATTGCGTATCTCGCTTGATGCTTTTGATGAGTGCATCTGGTTCTCTTGGTAGGCTATCTATTATGTCAATAGCCTGTCTTAGGCTTCCGCCTGTGAATTTGATTAGGTGAGGGAGGTTTGCTAGCCATTCTTCTGGCATTCCTTCCTGTTCAATTATCATAGCCATCCGTTCATTGTCTTCTGGGTCTATGCCTTTGAAGGAGTACTTGACGCAACGGTCAAGTATTGCTCGGTGTATCGTTGACACATCGTTAGCAGTGAGTATGAATATAGTAGACTTATGGCTCTCTTCCATGATTTGTCTAAGTGCCTTTTGAGCAGGGGCTGTGAAACTATCAGCCTCGTCGAGAAAAATGATTCTACGACTTACACCAATCCCTTTCTGCTTGCTCATCATCTTGAGGGAACGAATGTAATCTATCCCTCTGTCATCGCTAGCATTGGTGACGATGAAATTCATCGGGTCAAAGTACTCGCCCAGCAAATCCTTTGCCAAGGCATAGGCAGCACTAGTCTTACCTACACCCGGAGGTCCGGCGAATAACAGGTTTGCTGGACAAGTCTCTAGTGTCCAAGTCTGGGCTGGTTCAGTAAACTCTTTACATCCAACCAAGTCTGTCACTGTAGACGGTCTGTACTTCTCCCTTAAGTTCATAAAATCACACCATACCTACTTAGGACCTTTATAAAAGAAGTCAAATTAAGCCCCCATTTCTATCAAATCTGTCAGTTGTGAGACATCACTATAACCTAGATTGTCGTCAACATATTCAACCTTACAATTCTTAATCGAAAGGGCGCTCAAATCAAACTCATTTATTTCCATGGTGACCACTACTGCGTATTCATCTACAGGCAACCAGTTCATCCCTACGAGAACTCCTTGCTGAGCAAGGCGCTGCCTTACATGCTGAGCCACATTAGTTTTTAGTTTCATCTGTCCAACCTCGTATATCTCATAGCCATCTAGTGATGATACTCTGATGTGAACATCGTACTCTTCGTCTCGCATGATAGCATTGACGAGTAGGTGAACATGGAATGCATCCTTGAGAACTAGCCAGCCCCCATCTCCTCCGACAGAGAAAGGTCCAGTGGAAATCAACCTTAGTCTTTCATTGTCTTCC